>QWCL01002181.1_pt1 | contig 10363 bp, 10 predicted proteins | sample 1972551 | NCBI WGS metagenome assembly QWCL01 (sample SAMN09866709, study PRJNA288562) | Human oral metagenome isolate term2_saliva, whole genome shotgun sequencing... | isolation source: mouth | host: Homo sapiens | place: USA: California
GGTGATTTTGGTACCCGGTTTGCCGCGCATTTTTTTGACGGCTTCGCTGACGGTCAGGCCGCGTGTAGAGGTATTGTCGATTTTGACGATGAAGTCGCCGCTTTTCACACCGGCGCGTTCTGCCGGAGTGTCTTCAATCGGGGCAACGACTTTGACGAAGCCGTCTTCTTGTCCGATTTCCATGCCCAGGCCGCCGAATTCGCCGCTGGTGGATTCTTTCATTTCGGCATAGCCTTTTTTGTCCATATACTCGGAATGCGGATCGAGATCGGACACCATGCCTTTCATTGCGCCTTCAAAAAGCTCGGCATCGGGTTTGTCTTGGTAATAGTTGGCTTTGATTTGGCCGTACACTTCTGCCATGGTGCGGATGGTTTGCACGGGCAGAGCCTCGTTGTCTTTTTTGTCTTTTTCGGCGGCAAAACTTTGTACACTCAGACTGAGGGCGATGCCGCTAAATGCGCCGAGAGTGTAGATTGCAACTTTTTTCAAAGTGGATTTTGTTGACATTCGTTTGACTTTCTTTTTGTGTACGGTAAGCAAAGTGGTTTTTGTTTTCTCTGAACCCGTTGACTTTATGTGATTTAAACGCTTGGAACAATAAGTTTAAGGTAAAAGTTTGTTGTTTAATGTGCTGAACAGGCGTGAAAATCGTGTTTTATTGTAGTTTATGATGAAAATTCAGACGGCCTGAAGGGGAAAATTCACTCAGGCCGTCTAAAATATCAGTTAATCCATGAAAGCGGATTCATGACTTGTCCGTTGTAGCGGACTTCAAGGTAAAGGCCGGTTTCGCCCGACGGCAAAGTACCGCTGGTGCCAATCTTGCTGCCGGCATTGACGGCGTAGTTTTGGGCGATGTCGATTTCGTTCAGGCCGGAGTAAATGCTGACATAGCCGTCGCCGTGGTCGAGGACGACCACTTTGCCGTAGCCTTCAAGCTCGCCGGCAAAAGTAACCGTGCCTGAGGCAATGCTGCTGACCGGAGCAGGAACAGTATTGTAGAACACGCCTTTCCAAACTTCGCCATCGCCGCGGTCTTGACCGAACAGGCCTGCCAGTGTGCCGTTGACCGGTTTTTTCAGACGGCCTTGCATACGGCTGAAGCTGTTGGCGTTGCTGACGGTAAAGCCTTGGGTGTTGGGGGCTTGCAGTTTCATGTCTTCGTCAGTCAGCGTGGACATGGCGGCGCGTTCGGCTTCGGCTTTTTGCTGGGCGGCAGCCTGCTCTTTGCGGGCTTTTTCGGCAGCGGCTAAACGGGCTTCGGCAGCTTTTTTACGCGCTTCTGCTTCGGCTTTGCGTTGCTCGGCTTTGCGTTTTTCCAAATCTTTCAGGAGATTGTTGAGGCGTTGCTCGTTTTCTCTGTGGTTGATTTTCTTTTGCGCTTCTTTGGCCATTTGCGCGTTTTGACGGCGGCTTTCGGCTTGTTCGGCGGTATTGGTTACGCCTTGTTGACGCAATGAAGCTTGGATATTGGCTTGCAGTTTTTTCAGATAAGCCAATTCATTGTTGATTTTTTGCTCTTGCGCTGCCAGCTCTTTCTGTTGTTTTTCCAAGTCTCTCATGACTTGGTCGTTGGCGTTGTTGATATAACGCGTGTAACGTAGGAAGCGGGTTTTTTGACCGGCATCGGCGTTTTTCAGGAAGAGGGCAACCGCGTTGGGCTGGCTGTTTTTATAGTTGCCGGACACAAAACGCGAAATTTGGGCGCGCGTGTTGGAAACTTCTGCTTTCAACTGGTTGGCATCAGCATTGAGTTTTTGGAATTTTTCCCATGCGTCGCGTTGTTTGCGGTTGATGCCGGAGAGGTTGTTGCGTGTTTGTTGCAGCTGTTTGAGCGTGGCATTGACATGGATAATGAAACCCTCGTTGCGTTTGGCAAAGGATTTTTTGGTTTCCATATCGTTGGCGGCGGCAGTTACGGCTGCTTTGAAATCGTTGTCGGCTGAAGAAGCGACTTTAGGCTCAACTTTAGGCTCGGCTTTTTTGTTTTGCTCTTTGGCTTTTGTGTCTTTTTTGTCGTCAACAGCTTTTTTTGCAGGTTCTTTGTCTTCGGCTTTTTTGTCTTCGGCTGCTTTTTTTCCGTGCTCTTTGGTTTTTTTGCCGTCTTTTTTATCCTCAACCGCTTTTTTAGCAGGCTCTTTGGCTTTGGTTTCCTTAGGGTCTGCTTTTTTTACGGGTTCTTTGGCTTTGCTGTCTTTTTTATCTTCAACAGGTTTCTTGTCTTGTTCTTTGGCCTTGCCGGATTTTGCGGCTGCGGCTTTTTTGTCTTTTGCCGTTTCTTTAGGCTCTTCGGCTTTGCGGCTGGACTTTTTATTGTCGGCAGCGGCTTCGGCGACTTTAGCCGTTTTGTTTTTGGCTGAAGCGCGTTCGTTTTTGTCGGCGGTTTCCTTCTCTTTGGCAGCTTTGGCTTTAACCGCTTTTTTGTCTTCCTCTTTTTCTTTTACCGCTTGTTTTTTTGAGGTTTCTTTTTTTACATCTGCCTTGGCGGCTTCTTTCTCTTTTTTCACGGGCGCAGCTTTTTTGACGGCGGCCGCTTTTTCTTTCGGCGCGTCTTTGGCAGCATAGGTTGGCAGGGAGAAACTGAGCAACAGGGCGAGAATGAGGGGTTTGTAACGCATGGTTCGATCTTGCTATCAAAGTAGGAACAATAGGACGGATTATACTGTCTGTCAGGCCGTCTGAAAATAATATCGGGTTGCAATATGGACGAACGGTCTTATATAGTAACGATAGAGTAGGCGGACGGGGTTTAGTCTGCCTGGAAACTGACAGTCTGCATCGACAGGATATTATGAAAAAATATTTATTAGTAGTGTTGGGTGCCATGGTTTTGGCGGCTTGCGGTGACAATACCGATAAAATCGGACGCGCCAGTACGGTGTTTCATATGCTGGGTAAAAACGACCGTATTGAAGTGGAAGGTTTTGACGATCCTGATGTGCAAGGGGTTGCCTGTTATATTTCGTACGCGAAAAAAGGCGGTTTGAAAGAAACGGTCAATCTGGAAGAAGATGCCAGCGACGCATCGGTTTCCTGCGTGCAAAGTGCGGAAGTCATCCGTTATAACGAGGCTGCGGTTTTGAAACCGCGACAAGTGTTCAAACGCAGTGCCAGCATAGCATTTAAGAGCCAGCAGATTATCCGCTACTACGATCCGAAACGTAAGTCTTTTGCTTATTTGGTATACAGCGATAAAATCGTTCAAGGTTCGCCGAAGAACTCTTTGAGCGCGGTATCGTGTTTTGCCCATGCGAAAACCGATACGCCGGTACCGGCAGGCGGCGCGGTTTACGGTGCGTGCGTGGTGGACGCGCCGGTTGCCGATGGACAAAAATAACAAAATCAGCTTAATAGATTAAAAGAATATGAATTTAGCCAACCATTTCCTGATTGCCATGCCTCATATGGATGATCCGTTTTTTACGGATACGGTCATTTATGTGTGCGAACACGATGAAGAAGGTGCGCTGGGCATCATCATCAACAAACCTTCGCCGATTACCATGGACATGATTTTCGCCGCCGCCGACCGCAATATCCCGTTGCGTCTGCAACATGAAAACGTGATGATGGGCGGGCCGGTTCAGATTGAGCGCGGCTATGTCGTGCATACGCCGATCGGCCGCTGGCAAAACAGCATGGTGGTAACCGATAACGTCGCGCTAACTTCTTCGCGCGATGTGATTGAAAACCTGTCTAAAGAAGGTGCGGTGGACAAGGCTTTGATCAGTATTGGTTATTCGAAATGGGGCAAAGGGCAGTTGGAGCGCGAGCTGGCAGAAAATGTTTGGCTGACCGTGCCTGCGGACGAGCATATTCTTTTTGATGTGCCTTACGAACTCCGTTATGCCGCCGCTTTTGAAAAATTGGGTATCAATCCGAACGCCTTGGTTTCAGGAGTCGGCCATGCCTGATGCACCAAAAGGTACGGTTTTGGCCTTTGACTTCGGCGAGGCGCGTATTGGCGTGGCGCAGGGCGATGCCGAGTTGGGTATGACCCATCCACTGGCGACGATAACCGGCAACAGCAATGATGAAAAATTCGAAGCCATTGCCAAGCTGGTCAAAGAATGGCAACCCAAGTATTTTGTGGTCGGCCTGCCGACGCATACCGACGGCACGGAGCATGAGCTGACCCGTTTGAGCCGCAAGTTTGGCCGCCGTTTGCACGGACGTTTTAACTTGCCGGTTTATTGGGTGGACGAAAGGATGTCTTCCCTATACGCTGAAAGTCTGCTTGCAGAAGCCCAAGTGTTTGGCCGAAAACAAAAATCCGTGCTTGACCAAGTAGCGGCGCAGGCGATTTTGCAAGGGTTTTTTGAAGGTGGTGCGGCCGAGTATTTCAATGGCCGCGACGAATAGCATTATTCATTATAAAGGCCGTCTGAAACTGGGTTTCAGACGGCCTTTGTTTTGTTACGGCTTTGGGATAAAAGAGGTTTAGTTTGGTTAAGCCTGATTTTTTCCGGCATAAATTTTGCTACACTCCGCTTTCTTTTTTTAGACATAAACACACACAAGGAAAAAGTCATGGCACTCATGGACAATCTTTTGAATGCGGCTACCCAAATGTTGGGTGGCAACAGCGAAAACGGCGCACAAGGTTCTCTGACCGATATGGCGATGGATTTGGTGAAACAGCAAGGCGGCGTGGGCAACCTGATCAACCAGCTGCAACAAGGCGGTTTGGGCGATGCCCTGAGCAGCTGGGTTTCTAACCAATCTAGCAACCTGCCTGTGTCCGGCAGTGACCTGCAAAATGCTTTGGGCAGCGATACGGTAAACCAAATCGCACAAAAATTCGGCGTGGATGCCGGTCAAGCAGGCGATTTGTTGGCAAAAGTATTGCCTGACTTGGTCGATAAAGCCACGCCTAACGGCACGGCTCAAGATGCGGATGGCTTCGGCTTGGACGATATCGCTTCTATGCTGCTGAAAAACTTTATAAAATAATGAGTTGAATCATTTGATAAGGCCGTCTGAATCCGTTCAGACGGCCTTATAACTTTTGGTTCGCGGCAAATAACCAATAAGTCTTTTTCTGATGGAGACGGATGGCTTATGATGGGCACTTCATTTCACCAAATAAGAAGGTTATACACATGTCCCGCTTGACCATACACACAGTTGAAACCGCTCCCGAAGCTGCTAAACCACGCATTGAAGCCGTATTGAAAAACAACGGCTTTATTCCTAACCTGATTGGCGTTTTGGCCAATGCGCCTGAAGCTTTGGCGTTTTATCAAGAAGTCGGCAAAATGAATGGTGCCAACAGCCTGACTGCCGGCGAAGTTGAAGTTGTTCAAATCATTGCCGCCCGTACCAACGAATGCGGCTTCTGCGTTGCCGGCCACACCAAACTGGCTACCCTGAAAAAACTGCTGTCCGAACAATCCATCAAAGCCGCACGCGCGTTGGCTGCGGGTGAGTTTGACGATGCCAAACTGAGTGCTTTGGCGACATTCACCCAAGCCGTTATGGCGAAAAAAGGCGCAGTATCCGACGACGAGCTGAAAGCTTTCTTCGATGCAGGTTATAACCAACAGCAAGCCGTTGAAGTCGTTATGGGCGTTGCTTTGGCAACCTTGTGCAACTACGTCAACAACCTTGCCAAAACCGAGATCAACCCTGAATTGCAGGCATTTGCCTAATCCCATCAAAGGCCGTCTGAAAATTCAGACGGCCTTTCTTAAAAGAACTCAATATCGCCAAAATATCCAGAGGAAAAAAATGACACGCGAAGCTTTACTGAACAATGTTGCCGAACTCGTTAAAAGCAAATTAAAACCATTGGTGGACGACATCGACCGCAAAGGCCTGTACCCGAAAGAATTTATGCTGGAATTGGGCAAAATCGGCGGTTTTGCCGCGACCGGTACGGTTTCGCCGTATTGCGCGAAATCGGTAAAGAATGCGGCGCGACTTCGTTCAGCGCATGGTGTCAGGCAGCTTGCGCGTGGTATCTGCATCAATCCCCCAACCAAGCGGTTAAAGACAAATATTTGGCCGATATTCTGCAGGGCAAAGTTTTGGCCGGTACGGGCATGTCCAATACCGTCAAACACCTTGCCGGTATCGAAAAACACAATCTGCAAGCCGAACGCGTCGAAGGCGGCTACAAAGTCAACGGCGCTTTACCTTGGGTATCCAATATCGGCGAAGACCACATTTGGGCAAATACCGCCCAAATCGGCGACAGCTATGTGATGTTTATCACCGGCGGCCAATGGGAAGGCGTTACCCTGCAAAACTGCCCTGAGTTCTGCGGTTTGGAAGGCACGCGCACTTACAGCCTAAATTTTAAAGACGTGTTTATTCCGGATGAAGATGTGATTGCTGCGCCTGAGCAGTTCCAGTCTTATATCCCGACCATTAAAGCCGGTTTCATTCTGTTGCAAATGGGTATCGGCGCCGGTGTGATTGATGGTGCGCTCGGCATTATCCGCATGGCCAATGTGGTGAACGCGGAAGTGAACGCTTACCTTGACCACAGCTACGATGAGTTGAAAGCTGCGTTGGACGGCGCATGGGCGGAAACCGAACGTCTTGCCGATGATGCGTGGAACAATAAACCTGACACGCTGGCAACCTTGAAACTGCGTGAAGCGGCTGCCGTATTGGCATTGAACGCCACTCAATCTGCCGCATTGCATGCAGGCGCGAAAGGCTATCTGATGCGCAGCCCGGCACAACGCCGCGTCCGTGAGGCCATGTTTGTCGCCATCGTAACACCGGCCATCAAACACCTGCGTAAAGAAATCGCCGCTTTGGAAGCAGCTCAATAAATTCAAAATATCAACAATAAAACACACGAAAGGCCGTCTGAAAATACGGTTTCAGACGGCCTTTTAAAATAGAAGGAACACAAAATGGCTCAATATATGTGCGGCCCTTGCGGCTGGATTTACGATGAAGATGTCGGCGACCCCGAACACGGCCTGCCTGCCGGAACCAAGTTTGAGGATATTCCAGACGACTGGAAATGCCCTGAGTGCGGCGTAGGCAAAGAAGATTTCTACCTTCTGGACTTTACCATATAAATTATCCGATTATTTAATAAAAAGGCCGTCTGAAATTTCAGACGGCCTTTGTTTTATCGACGGTATAAAGCAACCATGGTTTCAGCCGCTTTGACGCAGCTTTCCACATCGGCAACCAAAGCGATGCGGACGTAGCCTTCGCCCGGATTGCCTTGTTCGGTATCGCGGGCGAGGAAGCGGCCGGGCAACACTTGGATCGCGGCTTTCTGCCACAGGTTGCGCGTAAATGCCAAGTCGTCGCCATCGGGAACTTTCAGCCAAATGTAGAACGATGCGTCAGGCAGTTTGACATCGAATGCCTGTTGCAAAATAGGGATGACGCGGTCGAATTTTTCTTGGTAGAGGCGGCGGTTGTCAATGACGTGTTCTTCATCGTTCCAAGCGGCAATGCTGGCGCGTTGGACGGGAATGCTCATCGCACTGCCGTGGTAGGTGCGGTAGAGCAGGAAGTTTTTGAGTAACTCGGCATCGCCTGCGACAAAGCCGGAACGCAAACCGGGGACGTTGGAGCGTTTGGACAGGCTGGTGAACATAATAATGTTGCGCGTGCCGCGTCCTAATTGCGCCGCAGCCTGCAGGCCACCGATTGGTTTGTTGCCGTCAAAATAGATTTCGGAATAGCATTCGTCAGAGGCAATAACGAAGCCGTATTTGTCTTGCAAATCAAAAATTTCTTTCCAGTCTTCTAATTGCAGGACGCTGCCGCTCGGGTTGTTGGGCGAGCAGACGATCAGGACTTTGGTGCGCTGCCATACGTCTTCGGGCAGGCTGCTCCAATCAGGGTTGAAGCTGGGTGCCGGACAGTTGGCAAAATGGATTTCGCCGCCGCCCAAAATAGTCGCACCTTCGTAAATTTGATAGAAAGGATTGGGGCTGATAACGACCGGTTTGGGGCCGTCTGAAGCCGGATTTAAAACGGTTTGGATAAAAGAGAACAAAGCTTCCCGGCTGCCCAATACCGGCAGGATTTCATTGTCGGGATTGAGGCTCAAACCATCATAACGGCGGGCCACCCATTCGGTGCAGGCTTGGCGCAGTTCGGGCAGGCCTGCGGTCAGCGGATATTTTTCCAGTTCGTGTAGGGAGGCGGTCAGCGCGTCGGTGATGACTTTGGGTGTCGGGTGTTTCGGCTCGCCGATTTGCAGATGAATGGGCGTTAGGCCCTCGGGTGCGTCAATGCCTTGCATGGCTTCACGCAGGCGGGCGAAAGGATAGGGTTTGAGGTGGTTTAATAATGGGTTCATGATGTTTCTGCCGATAAATTCAGGCAATAATCTTAGCATTTTTTAGATGGATTGGGATAAAAAGGCCGTCTGAAAACAGGGTTTAAATGTTTTTCAGACGGCCTTTTGAGTGTTGATGCGTTTATTTGGCAGGGACGACAGGCAGGGAACCGTTCAAGAGATAATGAATGGTTTCTTGAACCGTACGGATGGCATTGCCAAACGGCAACGGGTCTTTACCGCGGAAAAACAGGCCTTTATCGACTTCACCGCGGAATGCCGCGGAAAGTTGGATGTCGATACAGAATTGACCGGCTTTGGCCAAACCGTCACGCAAACCGCAGCTGGTCAGGCAGTTCAGGCCTTGTGTGCAACGGCGCGGATCGTTTTTGGCATTGGCTTGCAATTTGGCCTCGCGTTTGATGTAGTTGTCGAGGAATTTGGTGCGCACACCGCGCGCAGGCAAACCAGCAACAGACATGAATTCAACCACTTTTTCGGTTTCCGCACCGGCCAGCGTTTTCTTGAAGTTGATGTGGGCATCGCCTTCTTCGGTCACGGCAAACGCGGTACCGATTTGAACAGCGGACGCGCCCCAGTTTTTCAAGGCTGTTTTGACTTTTTCAAAGTTTGCCATGCCGCCGGCGAGTACCAACGGGATTTTTTCGCTTTCCAAGCCCAAGTTTTTGAATACTTCAAACGTTTCTTCAATAACGCGTTTGAACTCGAATTTGGCATCGTTCACGCCATCAACGGTTGCTGCGCCCAAGTGGCCGGCTGCGTGGGCAGGGTGTTCGATAACGATGGCATCGGGCAAGATGCCTTTTTTCATCCAACGTTTCAAAACGATGTTGATACCGCGTGATTCGGACAAAATAGGGAAAAGGGCGACATCTTTGTGGTAGCCCTCGGCCATTTCCGGCAGATCCAAAGGCAAACCTGCGCCCATCACAATCGCGTCTGCACCGGATTCGCAGGCCTGACGGACGTAGGCGGCATGGTCTTTGACGGCTTTCATGACGTTGACGGCAATCATGCCCTTGCCTTCTGAATCGGCTTTGGCTTTTTTGATTTCGCGGTCAAGCGCGATGCAGTTGAGGCGGGTGTATTTTTCTTCGCTGGAGTCGATTTTTGATTCGGCCAGCAAATCTTCGTGCAAGTGGCGCAAATCGACGCTGGCGATGGTACCTACGCCGTTTTCGCGCGCAACCGCGCTGGAGAGTTTTGATGCGGAAACGCCTACACCCATACCGCCTTGTACAACGGGAATCAGTGATTTGCCACGGATAATCAATGGGTCAAAGTTGTTTTGCATGGATGCTCCTTCATAGATTCTGGATGGTGCCGTCTGAAATCCTATGAAATGGATTGGATAACGGACTGATGTGTATATAAATAAGTGTGTTTTTCGCCGCCGTTTTTCAGACGGCATGGGGCGTGTTTTTAAAATTTTAGGAATTATACTCTAAGTTAGTGTAAAAATTAGAGTATTAATACAGTTTTTTTAAAGAAAAAATTGAAAAGTCTTGTTAATAAAGGAATAAATTTTATGATGGGTTGGATTAAGGAGGCAAAATTGCAAACAAAATCTACAAAGAAAAAGGCCGTCTGAAATTTCAGACGGCCTTAAGTATGGGAATCAGACGGATGTCGGATTACATTTGTTTTTTAGCGGCATCAATGGCGCGTTGGTCAGGGTTGATCAAGATTTCAACGCGGCGGTTTTGTGCACGGCCTTCAACAGTAGCGTTGGAGGCGATTGGTTGACGGGAGCCGTAACCGAAAGTGCTCAAACGGGTGCTGCTTACACCACGGGATTGCAGGAAGGTAGCAACAGATTCGGCACGGTTGCGAGACAATGGCTCGTTGATGGCGTCGTTACCGGTGTTGTCGGTGTGACCGTTGATGGTCAAAGTCGTGTCAGGATATTGAACCAAAGTTTGCGCGGCAGCAGACAAGGCGCTTTGGGCTTGGCCGCTCAGGGCAGCGCTGCCGGTGGCGAAGGTTACGTTTTCAGGCATAACCAGTTTGATTTGGTTGCCTTGACGTTCAACTTCGATGTTGGTGTTGGCCAGGCTTTGACGCAGTTTTTTCTCT
>QWCL01001827.1_pt1 | contig 10358 bp, 12 predicted proteins | sample 1972551 | NCBI WGS metagenome assembly QWCL01 (sample SAMN09866709, study PRJNA288562) | Human oral metagenome isolate term2_saliva, whole genome shotgun sequencing... | isolation source: mouth | host: Homo sapiens | place: USA: California
AATTACAACTAGACCTTTCTACTTACGTTTATATATGACATCGTGAAAAATTACAATGATTTTTATTGTGGAAAACTCTGTATTTTTCTCTATTTTCATGATATAATCTATATATTATTAGCTCAGCAAGTAACTTAAGGTGTACTTGCTTTAACCAAAGGAGTGCAAAGTGAAACAGTATGAACTTACTGTCTTAATTCATCCTGATCTCGAGATGAATTTGACACCAGCCTTAGACAAAATTAAGAAACTCATTGAGTCCAACGACGGTAAAATCGTCAAAGAAGTCAATGAAGGTAAGAAGCGTCTTGCTTATCCTATCGAAAAAGAAGACTACGCCGTCTACTACGCTTTCGATTTGGAACTTCCAGCTCAGGCTCCAGCCAAGATTTCTTCTACTCTTAATATCACCGAGGAAGTCTTACGTTATCTCTTAGTCACCGTCGATGAACGCAAAGCTAAATTTGAAGCTAAGCGCAAGGCCCGTGCTGACAAAAAAGAGTCTAAAGACGAAGAATAATTAAACAATTAAGTGAGGTATATTTATGGCGCGGGGATTTAGTAAAGCAATCATTATCGGTAATGTGGTTCGCGATCCAGAAACTAGGGCTACGACTTCTGGCTCAGAGGTCACCAGCTTCTCAGTAGCAGTGAATTACAATTACGTAATGAACGGCGAAAAGAAAGAACAAGTTTCTTATATCGAAGTTTCTGCTTGGGGTAAACCAGGTAATGTGATTGCTCAATATGCAAAAAAAGGTACACCAATCATGGTCTCAGGCCGCTTGTCTCAACGTACTTATGAAGATAAGACCGGTGCCAAGCGTTCCGCCGTGGAAATCGTCATGGAAGACTTTAACCTACTCGGTAGCAGGTCCCAAGAATCTACCACCAGTAATTACAGTCAGGCTATGCCAGATTCTATTCCGGATGATATTCCAGATGGCGAAATTGACCTCAGTGAAGTACCATTCTAATAATTAAAGCGAGAAAAGAGAGAAAAAATGAGAAGAATCAAGAACGATCCAAATCTTTATTTCGATTATAAAGATGTCAAAACTATGCAACGCTACATCGATGTTTACGGTCGTATCGAGCCAATCGCTAAGACTGGTTTGTCTGCTAAACAACAACGCCAATTGGCTGTCGCTGTTAAGCGTGCCCGTCATCTAGCCCTCCTACCATTTGTTTCAAATAACTAAAAAGGAGAATTATGTACGGACCAACCGATTTAAAGAAAAATACTCTAATTACTCTTGATGGTCAGCCATACAAGGTTATTGAATATTCCCAAAAAGTGATGGGACGTGGTGGCTCAATCGTCAACGTACGTGTCAAAAACTTAATCACTGGTGCGCTTATTCCTAAGACTTTTAAGGGTCAGGAAAAGATCGAGCCAGCAGAAGTTACTACCAAGAAGGTACAATATCTCTATCGTGATGAAGAGAAATTCTACTTCATGGATCCAACCACTTTTGAGCAATACGAATTGTCTTCCGATATGGTCGGCGATTCCAAAGATTTCATGAAAGACGGTGATGAAATGGAAATCCAATTTTATAATGGAACCGCCATTAACCTCACTCTTCCTAAGAATCTTTGGCTTGAAGTTACCTACACTGAAAATGCCGTTAAGGGTGATACTTCTACTTCTGTGATGAAGGATGCTACCCTCGAAACCGGCGTGGTGATCAAGGTGCCTGCCTTTATCAAGGAAGGTGATGTGGTTTCTGTGGACACTGAAACCTACGCTTACCGTGAACGTAAAAAATAATTAGATGAAAAAAGCTATAGAATCTAAAAAATCTGAAGTTATATCAGATGTAGTTTCTCGAGCGGAGAATAAGCTTGCTGGGGCATCGCAAGCTTTTTCTTTTGATTTCCGAGATAAAACCGTACTGGATATTGGATCAAGCACTGGTGGTTTTACCGAATATGCTTTGCGCCATGGTGCGAAGCGGGTTTTTGCGGTCGAAAAGGGAACCAATCAAATGAAGGCTCCACTGCGTTTCGATCCACGTATTACCCTTCTGGAAAAGACAGATATCTTTTTCGTGGATTTTGCCAAGTTCGGTCCACTCGATGTGGTATTAGCCGATGTTTCTTTTGTTTCTCTGAAAAAAGTACTCGCTCATGTGAAGCTTCAGCCTGAAGTCCGATCGGCCGATTTTTTGATGATGTTAAAACCTCAGTTTGAGGCTAAAGCTTATGAGCTTAAAAACGGTATCGTAAAAAACGAAAAAATCCGTCGTGAAATTATTAAGAATTTTGAGCTTTGGCTCAAGCAAAATCACTTTAAGGTAGTGGATAAGCGCGACAATTTTCTCGCCGGCAAAAACGGCAACGTCGAACGCTTCTATTATTTGAAATTAGTTGAAAACTCTGTCCGTTCGCATTATAATCATAAGTAATATGAACCCAGAAAATTCAAATCTTTATCCATCAGAGGAAAATTCAGTAGAAAATCTCGCTTCAGCAGAAAATTCTATTCCAGCAGAAAAATCTGCATCAGCCAACACTACGGAGGACACCACATCTGCTACTTCTACGGAAGATACCGCGCCTGATACTCCTGTGGCGGACGGATATATTCCATCAGTGCAGGAGCTTGCTATGACTTCCGACATGACGGCCGGAAAAATTAAAGTTAAATTAGATCAAAAAGTCATTGCTATCATCGTCTCTGTCGCTGTGCTTATCGTCGCGGTGGCAGGTTTTGGCATTTGGGCAATTGCGAAATCCAAAGCTGATAATCACGATGGTGTTTCCGGATCTAATTCTGCTCAGCAGTCAAAAGACGGCTCCTCCACGGCAAAGAAGACTGAAGCTTCCGCCGACGACGGATTAATCGATCCAGATAAGGATGAAGCCTATGTCAAGAAAAAGAACGATTACACGGCCAACCCTGAAGAATACGTGAATAATTTCAATCTTGATGTCGCCTCTTGGGAAGATTTTGGTAATTTCACTTACCTACTTTTCTCCGATACGAATAACATCGAAGGGGAAAATTTTAAGGACAATGTCTTGCAGGACCCAGATGAGGCGGTGAAGCGTCTCGATGCTTTGGAAGAAAAACTTGGTAGTGGTAATGAATCTCTGGAAAAACTCTTTACTCTCTATCGCGCTCATCTTTATCTTATTGCGAATAATCCAGACGTGGCGAAAATTTATCTCGATCAGGTGGATGAAAATTCTCTAACCAAGAATTTAAAGAAGCTCTACTATGAATTGGCCGCCAAATATTATGGCCTTGCCGAAGATTATGACAAATCTCAGGAATATTACGATAAATACAATTCCGCCGAGTAGCAAAAACTAAAAAACACCTAGTGTTCTTGTTGGGTGTTTTTTTTGCGCTCACCACAAGCTAAATCTTCGATCTAGTATTACTCTCTGTGGTGCGCTAATTGAAAAATATCTAGCTGGAGTGCTGATAAAAAATACCCAGATCGCTCTGGGTATTTTTCTTAGACTTTATTAATTACTGGAATCACGATTGGCGTATGTCCAGTGGCATCGAAGAGGATGCGAGTGATGTCTTCTTTGACTTCTTCTTTCAAGACTTTCACCTCTGGTTCGGTAGAGATAGACTTGTCGGTTTTTACGCGCAGATAGTGACGAATCTTGCCGATTAATTCCTCGGAATTGTCGAGGTAAATAAAGGCACGCGACACAATATCCGGCGTCTTAATTAGGCGACCAGTCTTCTTGCTAATAGTTAGCACAATCATGAAAATACCTTCACGCGAGATATGGATACGATCCTTCACTACGGCCTCATGTACTGGTTTATCAGCATCATCATAAAGTTTATTGCCAACTGAAATACGACCATTTTTACGGATGGTTTTGTTTGGTAGAAGCTCCACGATATCACCATCATCGGCGACCAAGATACGATCGTGAGAAATTCCCACGACGTTTTCTGCCATCTCGGCGTTATGTTCCATCATGAAGAATTCACCGTGGTATGGCAAATAGTTCAAAGGTTGTAAACGAGTCACGAAGTCGACATGGTCTTCATAGTAAGCGTGACCTGAAAGGTGAAGTGGGCCGATATTAGTGAGGTGGGTTTTACCATTTTGAATCACCTGCGCACCTTCACGAAGTAACCCGTCCACGGTATTCACCACGTGTGGCTCGTTACCAGGGATTGGGTTGGAAGAGAAGACGATAGTGTCGCTAGCTTTAATTTTGATGAATTTGTGCGCACCAGTCACCATACGGTTCAAGACGGCATTTAATTCACCCTGCGAACCGGTACAAACAATCGTCACCTTGTCATCTGGAAGTTTGATAATGTCTTCCATTTTCATCACGGTATCTTTTGGTACCTTGATACACTTGGCACGCAGCGCCACTTCGATATTGTTGATCATTGAAAAACCAGCAAAAGCTACCTTACGACCACGTCGATAAGCTTGCTCCAAAATCATGCCGATACGATTAATTTGAGAAGAGAAGCAGGAAATAATCACGCGGCCATTCGCGTAGTGGTCCATCACCTTGCCGATGTTGTCACCGACGTCATATTCTGAATGTGGATGGTGGCCTGGGGAATCAATGTTAGTTGATTCGTTTAACATCAAAGAAATACCTTCGTGCTTCACAATCTCATCGAGACGTTCAAGGTCGGATTGGCGGTCGATTGGGTTAGCTTCTGCGCGCCAGTCACCCGAGAGATAAATCACACCGTTCGGGGTACGAATCACTAGGCCACAGTTACCTGGAATCGAGTGCAGCATGTGAACAAATTCCACGCTGAGATGTTCGGAAACTTGAATTTTTTCGTGTTTGAATGGGTCAACCACATTGTAATTTAGTTCTGGCAAATCATCGATTTCACTCATTTGGCGCTTAATCATCCCAATCGTAAAATCGGTGGCGTAAATTGGTGTAAGCGGGCCAAATTTTGGCAAAAGATGCTTACAAGCTCCAATATGATCAAGGTGGGCGTGAGTAAAGAGAATCGCTTTGACCTTGCTGAGGTTATCCTCGAGGTATTTAATATCCGGAATCATGTAGTTCACGCCTGGGTAATCCTCCGAAGCGAAAAGTACGCCCATGTCAATTACGATCATTTCGTTTTTGTATTCGATCACGGTCATGTTCTTACCGATGCCGAATTCACCAACACCACCGATTGGAATCACGCGCACCGCTTCTGGGTCTGGACGAGCTGCCTTGAGTTGGGCGTTCGTCACCTGGGTACCATTGTAACCGTTGAAACGAGATTTATTTACTGGCACGCCGATGATGTGCTGGGTGGCCTGCGCGTTCACGTCTTGAGAAAGCATGCGCTGATGATGTACCATTTCGCCACGACGAGTCGAAACCGAAAGATTCACCTTGCGAGAATCGTTGTCGTTCGCTGCGGTGTTATTTTCGGCGGCGTTACCTTGATTGCCACGCTTTTTGTTGTTTTTATTCTGGCGGTTATTGCGAGATTTTTGGTTATCGGAATTGTTTGAATTGTTTGCGCCGTTTGCGCGGTCCGATTTTTTACCACGAAAATCCTTGCCACCAGGTTTGAAATTGCTATTAAAATTACGTTTTTGCGCCTGTTCAAAAATCACCGCGGCCCCAGTTTCTACTGGCTTTTCTTCGGTATTTTCGAAGTGACTGCGGTTCTGATTTTCCTCAAAACGGCGCTTGATCTCTGGCAAACGCTCGGCTTGCATCCGCATCAACTTCGCACGACGCTCTTGTTCTTGTTTATTCATTTAATCCTTAAGTAGATAAGTTAATATTAAAATATTTTTGCACAAAAACCTCAGTGAGATTCGGGTTACAAGAAATATTAATTACACCTATTATAGCAAATGTAGGGAAGGATTTCAAGGTGGGGTTAATAGAGAGGATAGAGTGCTATAATGAATTTATTATGGAACCCATCAAACTTAATGACTTACTTCAGCTCACTGAGGAGCAAATTGCAAATACAAAAATTCGCTTTATGACACCAAGTGTGCGTATCGGATTTAATCCAAACCGGGACGCTGAGGATTTAGCCAAGCAGGACGAAATTAATTTGCGTGCACTGGTGTATAATCGCGAAAAATCTGTTTCATTTAATAAGGGGACAATTGCCATTGGTTTTATTCGCGTGGATGAAGATCAATGGTTGATGACTGGCATCGTTAAGGTTACAAAAGACGGCGAAAGGGCAAATTATTCTGCTGCCGAGTATTTAACTAAGAAGTTTAATTTTAGGCTCATGGTGAGATTTCATAAATATTTTCAAAATGGTATTATTGGGGCTAATACGATTACGACCAATACAGAGTCAAAAGATCGAAGACTAATTGATCTACTTGACGTTATTGAGATATGGAATCCAGAAAAAGGTGTAGGCGATAACTCTTTTCCGGGGTACAAGAACGTATCCATTAGTTACCATGATTTAAAAAGAAAAATCGATAATTCCAGAGAGTGGCGCGCTGAGTTGAAATCGCGTAAAGGCGTTTATTTAATTTCAGACAAAAATGCCGGAAAACAGTATGTTGGCTCAGCCTATGGTGAGGATGGAATTTTAGGCCGAATGAATTAAAAAATAATGACAATGGAGAAAAAGAAGTAGAGTGTAATAAATCCTGTATAGCGTCTTTATTCATAAACACGCTATACAGGGAATAAGTATACCTGTATAGCGATTATTGACAGAAACACGCTATACAGGTACAATAGTTATATGAAGATGTATTTCTCCAATTCCGATTACCTAGCTTATTTCGATGGTTTTTTGAATAAACTTGACTTAACAGATAAAACAAATCTAGTGATAGAGACTCATCCGAAGTGGATTAACGTTCATCCTGCAATTTTAACATTAGCAGCGTCACTTGCCCTACAGGTCGGAGAAGATAACGTGCAGATCCCAAATTTAACCGCATCTTCCGGATCATACCTTGATAGTATGGGGTTATTTAACTTTACTTCTCAAAAATCACCATATTTGATAAACAAGAAAGACCCTTCCGGTCGTTTTGTTCCATTAACCATAATTAAAACACCAGACGAACAGTCACGTTTTATCTCTGAAATGATTCCCCTACTCCATCTTCCACCAGATAAGGCAGATGCTATAAAATATGTTGTCGGAGAATTGATTAGAAACGTGTTGGAGCACTCCATGAGTAAAACTGGGGCAATAGTTGCCGCTCAATACTATAAGAAGTCCAATACTATTCGTATAGGAATATGCGACAACGGAATTGGGATCCGTCAGAGTCTAAGTAAATTTTGGCCAAATCACGCAGAAAATGATGTCAACGCCATTAAATGGGCATTAACTCCAGGAGTTTCTGGAACCACTACTAATGCGGGTGGAACCGGAGACAATGCCGGAGCCGGACTATTCTTCATTAAGTCAATTGTCAAAGTTACTAGAAATTACTTTATGATATACAGCGGGTCAGGCATATATAAACTTTTATTGCGAGACAAACGTTCCGAAAATCCTCGATTAACAATTAATCCAGAAGATGATCGCCATTCGGAAAGAGCTGATGCTCCATATCTTTACGGTACACTAGTCGCAATTGATTTGACATTAGATAATGACTTGGATGAATTTGATAAACTTTTAGCTAAAATACGCACTAGTTATGGAGATGCTATACGGCTACGACAAAAACGTCAATATAGGAGATTTAAGTTTGTATGATAATAAAGATGTTTAAATATATCGGTGATTATGGCGAAAACAAAGATATTGCTAGAAAAATTCGATTAGAAATTATTTTGCCGTGCCTTAAAAAAAAAGAAGATATAACGATTGATTTTGAGGGGGTAACTGGAGCCACGCAGTCATTTATCCACGCGTTACTTGCTGATCCAATTCGAAAATACTCGGAAATTGTTTTTGATAAAATAAACTTTAAGAACTGTACAGATAATGTAAAAGTTGTGATTGAAATCGTCGAGGAATATATGCAGGAAAGCATGTAGTCTAAGATTTTGATTAAACGCTATACCGCTTAAATGCAAGCGCAGTCCTAAAAAAGAAAGATTAGTATTCTGAGTAACGGATTCTTATTAAAACAAAAGGATAAAAATGGGAGAGGGAATTAATCACATAGTAAGTTGGTCAATAGCTATGATCATGCTTATTGGAATAGCGTATATTTTTAAAGGTATAGGTAAAATCAAGCTAGTACCAGACTCAGATGAGAATAACGATCAAATCAAGAAAGCACAGTATCGCTATTATGCAAAACCATATGTTATGACCTCGCGCGAAAATGAGTGTTTTAAGACCTTAAATGAGATATTTAGTTCAAAATGGTTTGTTGTACCACAAGTACATCTTTCGGCTTTGCTTGATTATAGGGTAAAAGGTCAAAACTGGAATGCTGCATTTCGTCACATTAATGGCAAATCGGTTGATTTTGTATTAATCGGTAAGGAAAGTTATAAAGTTATTTGTGTTATTGAATTAGACGATTCTACCCATAGCAAACCTAACCGTATAGAGCGCGATGTGGAAATAGAGCGGATGTTTAAAGAAGCTAGAATTCCATTGGCTAGAATTAGTAAATTTGAATCAATGACCAAATCGGAAATAGCTAAAGTTGTTACGGATGCAATTAGTGGAAATTTCACAGAGAGCTAAAATCAATGTAAGTCAAAGATAAGAATATTAATATCATAAACAGGGTTAATTTAAGTATGAAAAAAATAATAAAAGATAAAAATGGCTTTATTGCCTTAGCTGTATTTTTAGCTATCTTTCCAATAGTATGGTTTATTCTTGATGTCACTAACACTCCTAGTAAATTAGGCCTACCGCTAAATTCAGTCCCGGGGCAATGGTCTGTGGTTTTGATAGGTTATTTTGCCTCAGCCTTAAGCGCGTTAGCTGGCTTTATCGCAACGGCTTACTCAGTAAATAAAAGTATCGAACACCAGAATCAGGTTAGAAAACAGGATAATGCCATTGCTGCACTACCTCTAATTAGTGTTGAATATTCCGACGGTGTAGTTGAAAAAAGTCGAGATGCGGAAATTGAATATATATGTCTACCTCAAGAAAAAACATCAAAAGAGATTTATTTAAAAAATGAGATATTAAAGAACCCGTTTTTAAAATTTAGTCTTATAAATAAGGGGCAAAGAGAAATGTACAATTTACGGTTTATATCTGAAAGACCGGAAAAATCTGAAGGTAATAAAAAAGATTTAGTATTATTCCCGGTAATATATTCTAATGAGGAAAAAGTAATAGGCGTAAATCTCAAAGTAGCCATCCCGTGTGATAAGAATGGAGTTAAATTAGTATGTTCAGGATATCCAGAACATGGTAGTGAATCCACTAGTGTAGAATTTTTCTTCGAAGATTGTTACGGTAATACCTATAGTCAGCTTATTGAATTGCAAATCGGTTATGAAGTATATGAGATATATAATAAAAAATATAAATTTTATGATGATAGTAGAATTTTAGAATGCAAAATTATTAGCGCTCCTAAGGCGTATGAAAAGAGTGATGTAGATGATTAAGAAAGATTGTGAAGCGGAACGGATTATGGAACATTACGCTATTTGTAAAGACGATTTGAGTTTCTTTAGTATTATAAAATGCGGGGTAAATCAGGAAGAAGCAGAATGTTTATTAAGGAACTGGTATTCGTATGATCGCCCGGACATTTATTCTTTCTGTAACGAAAAAATATATGGAATAGAACATTTTGAATACGACGCTCATAGATGTAATAAGAGAGGAAGTCTACAACGTAAAGAAGACAACTTAATCGCAAAAGAAATGAAGCAAAAAGCTTATGCAGTGTTAAAAGATAACGATTCTTGCGTATTGAGTGGAGAGATACAATCAAAGGCAAATGTGAATAATTATAAAAACAATTTCATCCAAGCCTTTAATGATCACTACTTAAAGGTGCATGACTATAAAAATAGATTACTTGAGGTTGCGGGTTCTATAAATCTACCTATTTCAATATGGTTCATGGCTGAAGATGTAACCATGCTCGGTACGCGTATCATCCATCGTGATAAAACTGGTGTTACATATAATCTTGCATGGCCATTATTATTTCCTGAGGTGGAAAAAATATTCATGCAGAGTAATAAGATTGATGGAATAATTTTTGCAGATAATTATTATAAAAAATTAACATTCGTAAAAAGAAATAAAAATGCGATAGAGGAATTTAAGGAAAACAATTCTCAACCCAATGGCGAGTTTCTTTTCTTTAATCCACATGTTATGTCTATTTTTGAAAAAATATAACAGACCGAAGAGATGGGAGCGCTCTATATTAACGATTATATTATATCCTACTAGAGTAGAGATAATTAGCCCAGGCGTATTTCCAGGCTTTGCTAAAACTACCGAC
>QWCL01000861.1_pt1 | contig 10353 bp, 7 predicted proteins | sample 1972551 | NCBI WGS metagenome assembly QWCL01 (sample SAMN09866709, study PRJNA288562) | Human oral metagenome isolate term2_saliva, whole genome shotgun sequencing... | isolation source: mouth | host: Homo sapiens | place: USA: California
TGACGAAGACCACCTCGGTGATATGGACTTCAAGACCACGGGTACGCTCAAAGGTTTGACCGCTACGCAAATGGACATCAAGTGCGATGGTCTTTCTTACGAAATCCTCGAAAAGGCACTCGCACAAGCTAAGGCTGGTCGCGAACACATCCTTGGTGAGATGATGAAGACCATGGATCACCCACGTGAAGACTACAAGCCTCATGTACCTCGCATCGAAGCCTTCAACATTCCTAAGGAATTCATTGGTGCTGTCATTGGCCCTGGTGGTAAGATTATCCAAGGTATGCAAGAAGAAACGGGTGCTACGATCACCATCGAAGAAGCAGACGGCGTAGGTAAGATTCAAGTTTCTGCTCCTAACAAGGAGAGCATCGACGCTGCAGTGGCTAAGATCCGCGCTATCGTTGCTATCCCCGAAGTGGGTGAAGTATACGATGCCAAAGTTATCAGCATCATGCCTTATGGTTGCTTCGTAGAGTTCATGCCTTCCAAGGAAGGTTTGCTTCACATCTCAGAAATCTCTTGGAATCGCCTTGAAAGCGTAGAAGAAGCTGGTATCAAGGAAGGTGACAAACTCCAAGTGAAACTCCTCGAAATCGACCAAAAGACTGGCAAATTCCGTCTTTCTCACAAGGTTTTGACCGAAAAACCTGAAGGTTGGGAAGAACGTCCTGCACGTCGTCCTCGTCGTGAAGACGGTGAGCGTCGTCCCCGTCGTGAACAACGCGACTAATCTTTACACATAAATCCTAGCGTTGCCCACTCGCAACACAGATTTGTGCCTATTTGTCCTCATATTCCCCACCGAGTATGAGGACTTTTCTTTTGTTGAAACACACATTCCCACGTGTAACGCCTATATTCGCCATTTCCGCGCGTTACAACGCGTTTCTTAGCGAAACAAGGACATCAACAGTCCAATAACGCAAACTCTCTCACAAGCGCGTAAAAACAACGTAACCGCGTGTAACTAGGAAGCAAACATCCAACCAAGAACTGGAATATAATATAGAACAAAAACAGGAATAAGAACAAGTACAAGAATAAAACCAAATACAAGTACACTCTCAAAACAAACAAAAGAACACGTACAAGAACAAACAAGGCTAGAGCTCCCACAAAAAAGCACATAAAAAATCCGCAGCTCCTGGAAGGAACTGCGGATAAGCTTCAATGTTACAAGCTGATTCAAGCGTAAGACTACACCTTGATTTCAACTTCTACACCACAAGGAAGTTCGAGCTTCATGAGAGCATCGATAGTCTTGGGGTTAGAGCTGTAGATGTCGATGAGACGCTTGTAAGTAGAAACCTCAAATTGCTCGCGGCTCTTCTTGTTTACGAAGGTAGAGCGGTTCACAGTGATGATACGCTTGCGAGTGGGGAGAGGAATTGGACCGCTAACGATAGCGCCAGTAGCCTTTACGTTGCTAACAATCTTCTCAGCAGACTTTTCTACGAGAGTGTGATCGTAGCTCTTGAGCTTGATACGAATTTTTTGACTCATTGTTGTATTGAATTTGCTCCGTATCGGCGGAGGTGGATAAGAGTCGTTCGCTATCCCACCTGCCGAGTGCGGAAAGTTGTTTTTAGGATTAAAATCTCAATCAGGATTATTTGATGAGATCTACACGACCCTTCATTTCTTCGAGTACAGCCTTAGCGATACCGCTAGAAACAGGAGCGTGGTGGTCATATTGCATAGAAGAAGTTGCACGACCAGAAGTGATGGTACGGAGCGCAGTCACATAACCAAACATTTCTGCGAGAGGTACAGTAGCCTTCACGATGCGAGCACCAGAACGGCTGTTTTCCATACCTTCCACTTGACCACGGCGCTTGTTCAAGTCACCGATCACGTCACCCATATTTTCTTCAGGAGTGATAACGTCAAGCTTCATCATTGGCTCCATGAGCACAGGACCTGCTTGTGCGCAAGCATTCTTGTAAGCTTGGAGAGCAGCGATTTCGAAGGAGAGTTGGTCAGAGTCAACGGGGTGGAATGAACCATCGAGGAGTTCAACCTTGAGGCTATCGAGAGGGAAGCCTCCGAGGACACCGCTCTTCATAGCGTTTTCAAAGCCCTTCTGTACAGAGGGGATGAATTCCTTAGGAATGTTACCACCAGTCACCTTGTTCACGAACTGGAGACCGCCTTCCTTGAAGTCTTCATCAACAGGACCTACGTTCACGATGATGTCTGCGAACTTACCGCGACCACCAGATTGCTTCTTGTAGACTTCGCGGAGGTTTACAGTCTTCGTGATAGCTTCCTTATAGTTCACCTGAGGCTTACCTTGGTTGATTTCCACCTTAAACTCACGACGGAGACGGTCGATGATGATGTCAAGGTGAAGCTCACCCATACCAGAAATCACAGTTTGACCGCTTTGTTCGTCAGTCTTCACAGTGAAGGTGGGGTCTTCTTCAGCGAGCTTAGAAAGACCAGTAGAGAGCTTATCGAGATCCTTTTGAGTCTTAGGTTCAACTGCGATACCGATAACGGGATCGGGGAAGTCCATAGATTCGAGTATGATAGGAGCACCTTCTTCAGCGAGGGTGTCACCAGTGCGGATGTCTTTGAAACCTACACCTGCGCCGATGTCACCAGCACCAATCACTTCAACAGGATTTTGCTTGTTAGAGTGCATTTGGAAGAGGCGAGAAACGCGTTCCTTCTTACCAGAACGTACGTTGTAAACGTAAGAACCAGCTTCTACCTTACCAGAGTAAACACGGAAGAAGGTGAGACGACCTACGTAGGGGTCAGTAGCAATCTTAAACGCGAGAGCAGAAGTCTTTTCGTCTTCAGAAGGCTGGCGAGTTTCAGTTTCACCAGTGTCAGGGTTTACACCTTCGATAGCTGGAGTGTCAAGAGGAGAGGGGAGGAACATCACCACGTAGTCGAGGAGAGTTTGCACACCCTTGTTCTTGAATGAAGAACCGCAGGTCATAGGAACGATGTCGAGTGCGAGCGTACCCTTACGGATAGCAGCAACCACTTCTTCTTCAGTGAGGCTGTTGGGATCGTCGAAGAACTTCTCCATGAGAGTCTCGTCTTGCTCTGCAGCAAGTTCGATCATCTTTTGGCGCCATTCGTTGCATTCGTCAACGAGTTCAGCGGGGATGTCTTCTACGTCATATTCAGCACCCATTGTCTCATCGTGCCAAAGGATAGCCTTCATGCGGATGAGGTCAACGATACCTCTGAACTTTTCTTCAGCACCGATAGGCACAGAGATAACGCAAGGAGTTGCACCGAGGACGTCCTTCATTTGGCGCACTACTTCGAAGAAGTTAGCACCAGAACGGTCCATCTTGTTCACATAACCGATACGAGGTACGTTGTACTTGTCAGCCTGACGCCATACAGTTTCAGACTGAGGTTCAACACCACCTACTGCGCAATAAGTAGCGACAGCACCATCGAGCACACGGAGTGAGCGTTCTACTTCAGCGGTGAAGTCAACGTGTCCCGGAGTGTCAATGAGGTTAAACTTATATTGAGTGCCGCGGAAGTTCCAGAAAGCGGTGGTTGCAGCAGAAGTGATAGTGATACCACGTTCTTGCTCTTGTTCCATCCAGTCCATGGTTGCGCCGCCTTCGTGCACTTCACCAATCTTGTGCGTCTTACCAGTGTAGAAAAGGATACGCTCAGACGTGGTGGTCTTACCGGCATCGATGTGCGCCATGATACCGATATTGCGCGTCAAATGGAGATCTTGCTTTGCCATTTTGTTAGTATGCTATTGTGCTATGTGCTAAATTAGAAGCGGAAGTGTGCGAATGCGCGGTTAGCTTCTGCCATACGGTGCATTTCTTCCTTACGCTTGAAAGCACCACCTTGTTCGTTGTAAGCGTCCATGATTTCTGCAGCGAGCTTGTCGGCCATGGTCTTACCACCACGCTTACGAGCGAAAGCGATGAGGTTCTTCATAGACACAGACTCCTTACGATCAGGACGGATTTCTGTAGGAACTTGGAAAGTTGCACCACCGATACGGCGGCTCTTTACTTCCACTTGGGGAGTTACCTTATCGAGAGCAGTCTTCCAGATTTCGAGTGCGCTCTTTTCTTCGTTGCTCATCTTTTCGCCTACGAGCTTGAGAGCTGAGTAGAAAATTTCGTAGCTCACGTTCTTCTTACCATCATACATGAGGTGGTTTACGAACTTAGATACTTTTTGGTCGCCGAACACGGGATCTGGAAGGATCAGGCGCTTCTTTGGTTTTGCTTTACGCATAGGATTTGTTTTTGGTTTTGTAAGAGGCTGCAATGTGGCTTCAGCATCTTAGTCTGACTTCAAAAGTCTTCAACTAGAGCTTACTCAACCTTTGCTAACCAATACTTTGTGGTAAAAAATACGTTGTTATGGTCACGAATTGACGGCTCCGTGCAATGGTCGTCAGTGCTTACAAGCAGCGCGCCTTGCAGTTATTGAGCAATCCTTCATCGTTGTCAGTGTATCATTTTTGAGAACATCCGCAACAAATTACTCTTCGTGCCATTGTTAGGCTGTTTTATTTCTTAGCAGCCTTAGGACGCTTAGCACCATACTTGGAGCGGCGTTGAGTGCGGTTAGCAACACCAGCAGTGTCGAGTGTACCGCGAACGATGTGATAGCGCACACCAGGAAGGTCTTTCACACGACCACCACGCACGAGCACGATGCTGTGTTCTTGGAGGTTGTGACCTTCACCAGGGATGTAAGAGTTCACTTCCTTACCGTTGGTCAAACGAACACGTGCTACCTTACGCATAGCAGAGTTAGGTTTCTTAGGCGTGGTTGTGTAAACGCGCACGCAAACACCACGGCGCTGAGGGCAGCTTTCCAAAGCAGGCGACTTTGATTTGTCGGCAGCTACTGAACGTCCCTTGCGCACAAGTTGTTGAATAGTAGGCATTTTGGTTGTCTTTTAATTGTTTATATTGTTGATTTTATTTCGAGTCAAAGAGCGATAAAAGTCGCATAAAGGGGTTGAGAATAGTGCATACTATGCCCCTTTGGGGTGCAAAGTTAGCGTTTTTTTCTCGGGTAACCAACAATTTAAGGGCTTTTATTACTCTAAAAAAATGCATTTTTGTCGTCGCAGTGTCATCCAGCAAGAGAAACCCCATTACCACCCTGCATTTTCCCATACAGAGAAGAGCTTTTCACCCTTGCTCTAACCAAAAGTTATCACTACATTTGCAGCAAAATCGCTCTCAACTCTCGGACATGAACTCCACGATTCTCACGTCTACTTCTACACCTTCGCCCCAAAATTCTCCTTCGCGCATTGATGCTTTGGACTTTCTCAAGTGCATCTTCGTACTACTGATGGTGGCGTTCCATCTGGCCTATTTTGCAGATGCTCATCCACTCCTTAAACAGTGGGTCTACACCTTCCATATGCCCGGATTCCTTCTCATTTCGGGTTATCTTATGCGTATAGACCGCCCTCTGCGCCAATTTTCACGCACCCTACTGTGGTTGGCTGTTCCTTATCTTGTGTTGGAATCGAGCTACATCGTTGCTTCTGCCTTTCTGCCTGTGCGCGATGGGATAGCCCAGCTTTCTCTGAGCGTTTTTGCTGAAAAATTTTTCCTCCATCCCTTAGGACCATATTGGTATCTCCACACGCTCATTTTGTGTGGTGTAGCCTACTATGCCGTGTGGCTATTCCGACAATGCAACCTACTGACGCGCTTCCTTTGGTTGGCTTTTGCCTTGGGAGCCTTAGCCGCTCTGCAACTCGTGGCTTGGGACGTGAGTTTGTATTTCTTTTTGGGGGTCGTCATCCGACAAAGCCGACTAACCTTCTCTGACGTGTTCCACCCTTCCTTGTGGGCTTTCGTCGGACTTGCCATTTTGGGTTTCTTCCCCGACACCTTTCACAAGGGCACCATCGGAGGGGTGTTTACGGTCTATTTGGCCATCGCGGCTTCATTGGCTCTCCTCCCCCACTTGCCCACTTGGTTACGCCGTAGCACACTCTTTCTCGGGCGCAATTCGCTGGCACTTTTTCTTTTCTCACCCATTTTCACGATGGGATGCAAGGTCTTCATTCCCTACCTGGGCTTCGACTCCTCGCGATTCCTGTTCCTACTCATTTCGCTCCCACTCTGTGTGATAGGTGCACTTGTGGTTTGCCGACTATTGGACGCCCTGCATCTCTCCCCCTTCCTTTTTGGTCGACAACGGGCATTACAATAAACCAATCTACACCATCGCGACTTTGGTTACTGACATCCCCCACTAAGGCTTCTTCCTCTAACGCACATCTCTCGTGCTTTTCACGCGCGCGTAAGCGCGCGAACTCTACAGTATTTTGGATTTTTTGCTGTCACAAGTGTCACACTCGGAGAAAAAAAGGAGCAAAATAGGCAATAAATCTAGTTGACGGCAGAGATAAAAATCCCCTTTTTTGAAGTGCTTTGGAGTATGGCAACAGACGGAAAAATTTAACTTATGCTAAAACACAGATTCAAGACAGCGGTAACAAACTAAATTCCAACAGATTACAGATAATCCTGTGACACTTGTGATAGCAAAAAGGCAAAAACTTCTGTAATGTGCGTACGCGCGTGCGCGCGAGAAAGTGAGATTACAGGTATTTTCACAATTTATATTGTGGTTCTTCATTTGCTTTTTAATGAGGGATATTTCTACTCCAAATCGTTCCATAAAAACAAGCCGATGTTTTATGAAAAACGAGCCGTCGTTTTATGAAAAACAACACGTCGTTTTATAGAAAACAAGCCGTCGTTTTATGAAAAACAACACGTCGTTTTATAGAAAACAAGCCGTCGTTTTGTGGAAAACAACACGTCGTTTTTAGAAGGCATTCTCTGTTCGCTTGGGAAGGACCTCAAATTGGGCATTCGCTATGAGAAGTTGAAAATCAATTCGTACTTTTGCCAGACACAACCGCAAGACAAAAAGAAATATAAGTTTTTTCATAGAAATCTTTGGCAGATTAAAAAAAAACTATATTTTTGCAATGTCCATATATCAGTTGAACCTATATTCCCTTTCAAAAAGTTATTCTTGAAATAAATCACCATTACGAAAACATCTCTCATTGCAACAAGCTAAGCATACGGGGTATGCAGATAAGATGTATTTTGAGCATCCATATAAATAAACTAATAATGAATTAGACTATGAAGAAATACTTCTTGATTTTCGCTCTCTTAATAATATCTTTCTACGCTAATGCACAGAAAGTGACCATTGTGGGCACTACTTATGACGGCTTGACACTAAGAGCTTTGGCTGGCTGCGTGGTGAGCCTCAGAGATGCGATTGCCGACACCCTACTTGTGCAAACACAAACTGCCCTGCAAGAGGAACGAATTGAGGAAAACGGCAGTCTAATGGTCTATCAAAATGCTCAAATAGGTGCGCGCTTTATCCTACAGCTGAATGCTCGGGTTGCTCCAAAAGGCTATGTATTAACAATCGAAAAGGATAAGTATGAGCGCATCGAAAAGAAAATCTCTACTGAGAGTTTGCAAAAGGGAAGACTTGACCTGGGCGATTTCTATCTCCTTCCCAAACGTAAAGAGCAGACAATCAAAGAAGTCGTTGTGAAAGCGACTAAGATACAGATGTACTATAAGGGAGACACGCTTATCTACAATGCAGATGCCTTCAATGTGTCGCAGATGGATAAGCTCCGAAGTTTAGTGGCACAACTCCCAGCCGCAGAATTTGTAGATGGCGTGCTCAAAGTGAAGGGGCGTGTGATCGAAAACCTTACACTTAGCGGTAAAGATTTTTTCAATGGAAATATCCAAACGGCACTGGACAATCTCCCTGCATTTGTTGTCAGCAAAATAAAGGTCTACGAAAAGGCTGGCGAAATGAGCGAATTGACGGGACGAGATATGTTCGACAAGACCTACGTAATGGATATCAAACTGAAACGAGAGTATATAGGCACCTGGATAGCAAAGTTGCAAGCTGATGGTGGCACGAACCAACTTTGGGGCACTCAGGGAATGCTGATGCGAATGGACGAGCGGCAGATGTTTACTGCCAATTTTGACGCCAACAATTTTAATGAAAAGCGTGAAATGTCAGATATGGGCGATTCGGAAGACCTCTTTCCTACTGGTCGTATCAAGCGGTGGAGTGGAAAGGTTAATTACTTCTATGAGCCTAATCAGCACTGGCGCTTGAGAACGGAGGCACAATTTGAGCGACAAAACACTTTGCTCACGGAGCAAACCTATCGACAAACTTTTCTCGCACAAAGAAACTTGATTTCTCGCTCAGTACAACAGAGTGAGGAGCACCAATATGCAGTAGATGCCTTTGCCGCTCTACGCTATCGTTTGAAGAAGCAACAGCACGAGCTACAATATACCTTCCACTTGGGGCATCGTCGCAAGCAGTCTGAGGGCATAGCCCTCTCGTGGTACGACAGCACCGCGACCAAGGGTTGGGCAAATCTACCGCTCGATACGCTTTATAAACAGGAAAGTAACAACCCACAAACAGCTTTGCTCTCAGCCCTCCTTAATCCAGCTTTGAGTGAGGAACCCAACCAGACACATACGCTCTCTCTAGCCTCGGCCTACACTTTAGGAGAGAATTTGTTGAAAACAAATCTCCGCTACCATACGACTGCAAAAACGCTCTCTCAGTATGAAAATTTTCGTCTGACCCGTTATGCGCCACTCTTGGCTGACTGGCGAAGAAACTATCTCTGGGAACGGGGAAAAACACAACAGGCAGAATATCGAGCAGAGTATATCTGGAAATATGGTGGCAACGAAAGACATAACGGCGGTTTCACACATTATATTGAATACAAGTATAGTCACGGAGATACAAGGCATTCGCTTTATCGCTTAGATTGGGATAATCGTTTCACAATGAGCGATTGGTCTTTCGCCTCGCTTGGTATCTTGCCCGAAGGCGACTTCCAGAGCATTTGCACCGACCATACCAACTCTTTTTACGCCATTCCGACAGAGCATCGGGCTGTCGTTGGCACACAATTCAATCATCACTCTAAAACGAGCCAAGGGCACGTCATTGACCTAACAGCTAAAGCCGAAACATTCTACGCACACCGTCTTTTGACGTATGAACGTAACGCTCACACTTACAATATCCAACGCCAACCGATTCTCTTCGCTCCCAGCCTCACAGCTAAGTGGGAGGAAGCCAAAACGGATAGTCAGAACTGGCACGCGTTGACAGAAATAACCTATCAAGGTATTCCGCGCCTTGCCAATCTTTTGCACCTTCTGCCCGTTCGTGATGATAGCGACCCTAATAACATCTCGTTAGGTAATCCGCAGTTGAAAAATGCTTGGGAACACCACTTACAATGGAGTTTCCAAAATCGACACCGCACCTTGCAACATCTTTGGCAGTTGGAGATGCAGTGGCGACACATCACCAACGACTTTGCAATACTTTCTGCTTACAACAGTAGAACAGGACAGCGCACTTATACGCCGCAGAACACTGACCGCACGCACTGGATCGAAGGCTCAACAAGCTACGCCTTTCCCTTTAGCAAAACCTCAAAGTTTTGGCTCACGGCTAAGCTCTCGGGGGATTATTACCAAGGTGAGATTTTATCGCATATAGATGGTGCGCCTTTGTCTGCTACCAGCCTATTGCAATCATTCACGATTACGCCACAACTATATCTTACAGCATCGATTGGGAGCAAGTTTCGGGCATCGGCTTTGTGGTCTTCTGCTCTGCAACACGTGAGACAACCCTATGCAAAAGACAATTACTGCAAAACGCAATTAAAGATGGATTTTACTTGGCAACTACCTTACGGTGTGGAGCTTCAGTCGAACATAAACTCCTTGCTCTATGCAGGCTATGCGGAGCGGTCGCTCAACCAGACTTCCATTCGTTGGGACTCCTCTCTCCGTAAGTATTTCGAGCTTTCGCGTGGTACATTGGCGGTTAGCTTCAAGGTGAGTGATATTCTGAACCAAGCGAATTATCTGCACACTTCTCTCGACCAATTTTCTCGTACAGAGGTCTATACCAACATTATGCCTCGTTACGCCTTGTTGTCTCTCGTCTATATGATAGATTGGACTAGTAAAAAATAATCCCCAATCGGTCATTATATTCTGAGCAGATTTCATTCGGTTGTTGAACAGTTTATTTTGACTTTAAATGAATTAGTAGACTAAAAACGACACACCAGAAAGTAGCAGCGCTACTTCCTGGTGTGATCGTTCGTCATTAACGAGCGGTATGATGATCGTTGTGGGAGACGAAGGAGAGAGAGAACTGAAACCAAAGGGTTCAGAGGGGTGTTTTAATAAGCAATTGGCGCATCAGTCTATCTCATATAGGGGTCAAGGTCTTTCAGACGCTTGT
>QWCL01001506.1_pt1 | contig 10336 bp, 8 predicted proteins | sample 1972551 | NCBI WGS metagenome assembly QWCL01 (sample SAMN09866709, study PRJNA288562) | Human oral metagenome isolate term2_saliva, whole genome shotgun sequencing... | isolation source: mouth | host: Homo sapiens | place: USA: California
CCCATGCCACAAGCCATGAAACTCAGCACACATCCGATGGTCAGTACAAGGTAAACTACCCATATCCACTTAGCACCTGTGCTCAGACGTGGGTGGAGGCGCGATGAAATTGGACCTGTTGCTTCAGCTGCAAACACTTTAACAGAGCCGCCAACAAACGAGGGAAGCACTGCCGTTGTAAAGAAAACAATGCCCAATCCGCCTATCCACTGGGTCATACTACGCCAGAAAAGCAGGCCGTGGGGTAGCTTATCAACGTCATCAATGATAGTGGCGCCCGTGGTAGTAAAGCCAGACATTGTCTCAAAATAAGCGTCTGTGAAGCTCGGAATATATCCACTGATGATGAAAGGCAAGGTTCCGAAGAAACTAAAGATAATCCAAGAGAGCGTCACTACAAGGTAAGCATCGCGTCGACTCATGTTATTGTCTGCATTACGCCCAAGATAATGCAACACGATTCCCGTGAGTGTAGTCAGGATAATGGTAATAATAAAGGCGGGAACATCGTCTTCTTGGTAGCCGATGGCCATGAAAAGACAAGTCAATAAGAGTAGGGCTTCGATGAAAAGTAACGAGCCAATAATCTTAAATATGATGCTTTTGTCGATCATTTATTAAAGAGATTCTCTATTTTTTTCATATTCATGTCGTGGCAAAACACCATGACTGAGTCGCCAGCATTAATGCGAGTGTTACCTGAAACAAGGTAACCTTCGCCGTTTCTAACCAGTCCTCCTATCGTCACCCCATAGGGAAGACGTAGGTCTTTGACCGCTTTCTCGGTGATTTTCGAGCCCTCTTGGGGGATGAACTCAGCCACATCAGCATTTGCATTCATAAGAAAGCGCACATTATGCACGTTGGCATCGAGCATCATCTGATAGATATGGCTGGCTGCAATCGCTTTCTTGTTGATGATAGTTCCTATATCTAAGCTCTCAGCCATATTGATATAGTCTTCATTTTCGACCATGGCCACAGTCTTCCTAACGCCCATTCGCTTAGCCGTTAAGCAGGCAAGGATGTTTGTTTCAGCATTTCCTGTGAGCGCAACAAAGGCTTGTGTGCTTATGATTCCCTCTTCTTGAAGCAACGAAACGTCTCGTCCATCACCATGAATAATAAGTGCTCGGTCATCATCGAGAAGCTCATTGAGTCGTTCGCAGCGTTGTTCGTCGGCCTCGATAATCTTTACATTCATGTATTCGGGCATGGTTTTGACGGCTCTTACGGCTGTACGTCCGCCACCCATCATCATGACATTCTTCACATCTACATAGTGTTCTTTGCCTACAATCTTTCGAACGAACGGTATGTACTGGCGAGTTGTCATGAAATATGCCATGTCATAGAGCTTAAGTTCATCGTTTCCACCCGGTATAATCGTATCGCCATCGCGCTTGATTGCCACGACATGGTAAGGATCATCAGGCCCACTGATGTCTTTTAACGGCCTATTGAGTACCTCACATGACTCGCGTAGTTTGATGCCGAGCATCACTAAAGCGCCTCCATGCACATCCCAGCGTTGGCGAACCCAACTCATTTTGAGTCCGTTATTAATGTCTTCAGCAGCTAAAAGCTCAGGATAGATGATGGAACTAACGCCTAAATGTTGAAAGAAATCATTCAAATTGGGCGCTACAAACTCATAATTGTCTACCTTGGTTACAGTTCTTTTGGCTCCTAATGCCTTAGCAATGATGCAGGCATTCATATTCTTATTCTCATCAGGAGTGACTGCAATGAAGAGGTCAGCTGACGCTACTCCTGCCTCTTTTAGCATTTCGATGCTTGTACAAGAGGCGTGCATTGTCATCAAATCAAAGTCAGAATCTAACTTCTCTAACCTCTCTTGACTCTCATCCATGAGGATAATGTCTTGATTGTTACGGGATAAGAACTTTGCAAGATAAGTTCCTATGGCGTATGCGCCGGCTATAATAATTTTCATTTCTTAGTCTCTTTGATGGCAGCAATGATGCTGTTTTGGTCAATATGACATATCTTTTGTAACTCCTCAACAGTGCCGTGTTCGATGAATTCGTCAGGAAGTCCCATGCGATTGATAACAGGTGAGTAGCCATGATCATTCATCCATTCGAGTACAGCAGACCCCATTCCGCCGTTACGGACTCCATCTTCTATCGTGATTATACGTGAAAACTTCTTGCCAACTTCATGTAACAACTGTTCATCGAGAGGCTTTAAGAAACGTAAATCATAATGAGCTACGTTCTCACCAGATGCATTAATGGCACTCTCTACAATGTTTCCAATAGGTCCAATGCTGATGATTGCAGTATGTTCTCCATCTCTAAGTTTGCGTCCTGTACCCACTTCAATCTGTTCTAAAGGGCACTTCCAGTCTTTAAGTACGCCTCTTCCTCGTGGATAACGAATCACAAAAGGACCTTGATTGGGCAGTTGTGCCGTGTACATCAGCCTTCTTAACTCGTGCTCATCCATGGGACTGGCAATTGTAAGATTAGGAATTGGGCGCAAAGCTGCCATATCAAATGCGCCGTGATGAGTCGGACCATCCTCTCCAACGAGTCCCGCGCGGTCGAGACAAAGTACAACTGGCAACTTCAGTAAAGCCACATCATGAATAATATTGTCGTAAGCTCGTTGGCTAAAAGCACTGTAAATATTGCAGTAAGGCAATAGTCCTTCCTTTGCCATTCCACCCGAAAAGGTTACTGAATGGCCTTCAGCGATGCCCACATCAAACATGCGATGAGGTAATGATTTCTGTAGAATTGTCATGGAACAACCCGTAGGCATGGCGGGTGTTACGCCTATAATACGATCGTTTTTCAAGGCTAATTCCAAAAGGGTTTGACCGAAAACGTCTTGGAATTTGGGGGGCATGTCACTGCAATCTTGCACTAAGCGCTCTCCTGTTTTAGGGTCAAACTTACCTGGGGCGTGCCATATTGTGGCACTTTTCTCGGCTGGTTCGTATCCTTTTCCTTTCGTTGTATGCAGATGAAGCAGCTTAGGACCTTTCATGTTCCTAAGTTGTTGCAAGACGCGTACTATCTCTTTGACGTCATGTCCATCAAAAGGTCCGAAGTAACGGATGTTCATTCCCTCAAAGATATTCTGCTGATGACTCAGTGCACTCTTTAAGGCGTTGTTGAAACGGAGTATCCCTTTCTTGCGCTCTTCATTCAAATAACCCTTCCGATGCAGCCAGTTGCTGGCCTTAAAGCGTAGTTTATTGTAGGTCTCATTAGTGTCAAGATTCAGTAAGTACTTCTCCATTCCACCCACAGCTCGGTCAATTGACATATCATTATCATTGAGAATAATGAGTAAATCATTGGGAGTACTTGACACATTATTAAGGCCTTCAAAGGCTAATCCGCCACTCATTGCGCCGTCACCAATAACAGCTATGACGTGGCGACCACTGCCATTAGCAGCCACCGACATACCCAACGCAGCCGAAATTGAGTTACTTGCATGTCCACAAGCAAACGTATCGTATTCACTTTCCTTTGGACTTGGAAAAGGACAGATACCATTTAACTTCCTATTTGTATAGAATTTGTCTCGTCTTCCAGTAAGAATCTTATGACCATATGCCTGATGACCGACATCCCAAACGATGCGATCCTCGGGCGTATTAAAGACATAATGCAATGCAACGGTAATCTCTACAGTTCCTAAAGACGATGCAAAATGTCCGGGATTAACGGATACTTCGTGGATAATATCCTCGCGAAGTTCTTTACAAACCTCTGGTAATTGCTCGAGTTTAAGCTTCCGAAGGTCTGCAGGATATTTGATTTGATCTAATAATCCAAATTTATTCGTATTCATCAATACCTTGAGTATGATTCTATTTGCAAAGATACGTTAATATCATGTATTAGGCAAAGAAAACCGATAAATTCTTTTTTATCACCTACTTTCAAGCAAAAAATACGACGCTGGAGAGCGAATCTCAGCGTCGTTTCTTTTATTCCTTTCCCTAAAATATTTCTTTTGTTGACGCAATCGCAGACTCCCCTATATATTATAAGGTGGAGAAAGCAATCAAATCTCTAAAGTTTTCAATTGTAATAAGCCGTTCATGGTCGAATGTTTCAGCCAGTTCCATTTTCCAAGCAACGCTGAATGGTACATGAATGGCATATGCACCGATGCTCAAAGCGGGTGCAATATCCGACTTAAATGAATTGCCAATCATTAACAATTCTTTAGGATGAATGCCATTGTTCACGCATAAATGTTGATACTCTTCTTCGGTTTTGTCTGACACAATGACGATATCGTCAAAGTAGTTTGCCAATCCCGACCGCTTGAGTTTATTCTCTTGGTCTTGCAATTCGCCTTTCGTGAACACCACAAGTCGATAGCCTTCGTCGGTCTTTCGCTCGTTAAGTGCAATCAAAGTGTCTTCAACGCCCGGTAAAGGTGTTGTTGGAAAGGTCAACAAAGCCTTGCCCAATTGCAATATTTCGGCTATAATCTTACCACTTATACGACCTTCTGATATCTTAACGGCATTCTCAATGAGTGATAATGTGAATGCTTTCGTGCCATATCCCAATGAATCCATGTTGGCTTTCTCGGTTTCAAAGAGTGCATCCGATACGTGTTTGGCTCCTGCATAGGCCGCCAAGAGCTGACAATACACGGCTTCTGCATTGTCAAAATGTGACTGGCAGTCCCACAATGTGTCATCAGCATCGATGGCAATAATCTTGAATTGTTTTAGCTGTATAGGCATTAGTCTACAAGTCGAGCATCCAACAATCGTGTGATTTCTTCTTTATCAAGATGTTGACCAATAAAAACTAACTTCTGCATGCGGTCTCCATAGGTTGCATCCCAATCCTGACGGAGTCGTTCTTCGCGTGCCATGAGCTCGTCAAGTTCCTTCTTTGGCATGGTCATATACCATTGACCTGCATTGCGAAGTCCCATTTGTTTGCCTGCTTGTTCAAACACATAACAAGTTTGTGGCTCATCTTTGAACCAGCAAATCCCCTTACATCGGATGACGCTCTTAGGCCATTGAGTTGCTATAAACTCGTCGAATCCCACGAGGTCGAAAGGCTTTCTGCGATAATAAACGAATGTACCAATGCCGTATTCTTCAACTTCTCCCCCCTCATGATGATGGTGATGATGATGGTGATGGCCTTCTTCGTGCTCGTGATCTTCGTGATGATGTTCATCGTGTTCATCGTGATCGTGGTGATGTTCGTGTTCTTCCTCCTCGTCATCTATGTGTTCATCGCCATGATGATGCTCTATTTCATCAATCCATGCCGCTGATGTTGCCACCTCATCAAAGTCAAATCGTTTTGTATTAATAATCTTTTCAAGGTCTACATCTCCATAGTTACACTCGATGATTTCAGCCTTAGGTTGCAGTGCACGGATAATCTTCTTTGTACGTTCCAACTCTTGTGGCTCTACTTCCGAAGCCTTGTTAAGCAGTATAATGTTGCAGAACTCAATCTGTTGGATAACAAGATTCTCGATATCTTCTTCGCCGATATTCTGTTTTATGAGTTCATCTCCATTGCCAAATTCGTCTTTCATGCGCAGCGCATCAACCACTGTAACGATACAATCAAGTTTAACAATGCCGTTCTTAATATACTTTGGTCCCATCGTTGGTATTGAACAAATCGTCTGAGCGATAGGAGCTGGCTCGCAAACTCCACTGGCTTCAATGACAATATAATCGAATTTCTTCATGTTAACGATGTCATTCAATTGCTCAACAAGGTCCATTTTAAGCGTACAACAGATGCATCCATTCTGCAAAGCTACAAGGCTTTCGTCTTTCTGATTGACTATACCTCCCTTCTGAATCAAGTCTGCATCGATGTTCACTTCACCGATATCATTAACGATAACGGCGAACTTTATGCCGTGTTTATTACTTAATATCTTGTTGACAAGCGTTGTCTTGCCACTTCCTAAATATCCTGTCAGCAGTAAAACTGGTATTTCTTTGTTATTCATTCCTATTTCCTTTCTTTAATATATATTAATGGATAAATCGCATACAAAGGTATAAAAAATAGTTGATAATGTGTAACTTTGCACTACTATGAATAAAAAAACAATCACTTTTGTCTTTTGTCTGGCTTCAGCCCCAGTGCTGATGGCACAGAATCAACCTGGAGGAATCTCTTCTGCCATGTTAAAGAAGATTGAAACCTCACAGAAGTCATCACCTGCAGAGCGTGCTTTGGCGAATGCTTTTGCCTCAAACAACATCGATGATTTGGCGAGAAACCATGCTCATCAAGGTGCATTCAACACGTATTTCAGCAATGAAACGCCCAAACAAAGCATCCAAAACCAAGAGAGTTCGGGGCGTTGTTGGATGTTTTCTGGCTTGAATGTGTTGCGTGCTAACTTCGCAAAGGCGCACAACGACACGCTCGCGGTGGAGTATTCTCATGCTTATCTCTTCTTCTATGACCAGTTAGAGAAGGCCAATCTCATGCTTCAGGCTGTCATAGACAATGCAAAACTTCCCATTGAGGATGCCAAAGTGCAATTCTTTTTCAAGAATCCTATCAACGACGGAGGTACATTTTGCGGTGTCGCAGACCTTGCAGAGAAGTATGGTTTGGTTCCAAAGAGCGTGCAACCTGAAACGTATTCGAGCGAAAACACAAGGACTATGGCTAAGTTAGTGTCGCGAAAACTACGCGAGGATGGACTCGAATTGCGAAAGATGGTGGCTGAAAAGAAGAGCTCAAAGGCTATCAACGACCGCAAGACGGAAATGCTTTCAACCATCTATCACTTGCTCACCTTGACCTTAGGTAAGCCGGTTGAGACCTTCACTTATGCCTTTACAGACAAGAATGGCAAGGTGGTTGGCGAACCAAAACAATATACTCCACGCTCATTCTATGACGAAACTGTCGGCAAACCGCTTAATGGCACCTTCCTCATGGTGATGAACGACCCCCGACATCCTTATTATAAGACGTATGAAGTGAAGTATGATCGCCACACTTATGACGGACATAACTGGACATATCTAAACCTTCCGATGGATGAAATCGCGCAGTTGGCCATTGCATCTATCAAGGATGGTCACAAGATGTATAGCAGTTATGACGTCGGAAAGCAACTCGATCGCAAACGAGGCTACTTAGATCTCGACAACTATGATTATGCTTCACTTACTGGAGTGACGTATAACATGGATAAAGCTGACCGCATTCGCACCTTCGATAGTGGCTCAACACACGCTATGACGCTTGCCGCTGTCGACTTAGATAAGCAGGGTAAGCCCGTGAAGTGGAAGGTAGAAAACAGTTGGGGACCTTCTTATGGTTACCAAGGTTACTTGATTATGACCAATCGTTGGTTCAATGAATACCTTTTCCGGGGTTGCGCCACTATCGGCACGAAAGAAATAGCTAACTATCAAGTTTTCATTTGACCTTTGAGGTCAAAATCATGCAGGGTTGACCATTTGTGTCAACCCTGTTTGCATGGAATAGAGCGAGGGTTAAAGGCCTTTCATCTCCTCAAATAGTAGTTAGGAAGAGATGTTTTAGTAAATATTTATTATCAAAAACGCCTTGTCTATTGTAGCATCAAATAGAAAATAAAACAGCGAAAAATTCATTTCTCTCGTTGTTTTTTTGTGTTTTGTTTCTTGATATAAGCCTTTGCTATGCGCAAAATGCCTTTAATTACGCACTCAAATGCCTTGTTTTGTGGTGTAAAACATAGGATATCATCACACAATATGCGTCAAAATGCAGCATAATTTCATGTGAAATCATGTTGTCTAAGCCATGTAAAAGCAAGGTGTTTTCCTTCGATTTGTTTAATGAACTGATAGTGAGAGATTTAGAAACAAGGCTTTTTCTGGCCGTATTTTCAATCAATCGAGAGTTTGTTCAGAATAACTTTGTTTTGCGAAGTGTTTTGTAAAATTAAATCACAACTATTTTTTCATTCTCCTTTTCGCCTGAATCTGTTTCCTAAAAAGCTTTTTATCAGTGCAGCAGGGGATGTCTTTCACTGATGATATGATAGATTCTCATGAGAGAAAACACGGCAATATAGAGGCAAATGGTTTGCAAAATACTGATTTTTCCACTATCAATTGCGGCATAAGGAAGCTGAGAAATGGTTGTGACGGCAGTGTTCATCCAGCCTGCAATCATTGTCATGAGGTTGATAATCCATGTTTGTAAGGCAGGAATTAGCATTGAAACAAAAGCTAAAAGGGCAAGATAGAGGATGGCTGTTGCGGCAGGAATGACGATGAAATTCGTCAAAAGGAAGTATGTTGCGAAGCTCCCGAAGTAGTGAAGTAACAGCGGAAACGTGAGCATTTGAGCCGAAAGCGAGATGCAAATCATGCCCCATGCCCATCGAAGCAAGCGGTTTGTGGTATAAACAGCATAGAATAAGGGCTTATAGGCAATGAGAATACCGGCTACAGCCATAAAAGAGAGTTGGAAACTAATGTCCCACAACATCATGGGTTGAGGCAAAAGTACGACCAAAGCAGCCAAAGCAAGACTGTTTAGTGCCATCAGGGCGCGGTGGCTGTGCTGGAAGCGTTTGGGCGTAAGGTTGTACAGCAGGCTGAACAGCCACGGCGTGATTTTAGGCAGGTATTTCCAGTCCAGCCGCAACGGTCCAAGCGGGTCGAGCAGCATTTTCGGCAGTTGCTTGAGCACGTCCGGCGATGCAATCGGAAACACCTGCTCGGTGGCGATATGCCCGGCATTGCCATAAGATGCTCCTCCGCATACAGTGTCCCGCTCTAACAACAGTACGCTTTCGCCGCAACGCTGCAATTCCAGCGCGATGCTCAATCCGACGATGCCGCCGCCAACCACGGCTGCAGAAAAAATTTGGCTGCTCATGATGTTTCAATTCCGTAGCGGAACGGATCATCCGCGTTTACAAAAATTTCCGATGCCGCATGAATATGTGCCTCTCCCTTGATGGTGGGGATTATCAGACCTTCCGAATGAAGGTCGTCTGAAAGTGTTTCATAAGAAGCAGCAAAGCGGCTGCCGATTATGCTTTCCTGCACCCACTCTTTTTCAGATGGCCACACGCCGTCTGCAGCCAAACAGGCCATCTTCGCGCTGGTGCCCGTGCCACAAGGCGAGCGGTCGTAAGCTTTGCCGGGACAGAGCACAAAGCTGCGGCTGTCTGCATTATCGGTTTTCCCGAACAGCTCGATGTGGTCTATTTCCTGCCCATCTTTGCCGGTAATGCCCTGCGCATTCAGCGCGGTGCGGATGCGCCATGAAATATCAGTCAATTGCTCCAGATTGTCGGGCGCGATGGTGCAGCCGTGGTCATTCACCAAGAAAAACCAGTTACCGCCCCAAGCAATATCGCCGGTGATGCTGCCAATGCCCTCAACGTCAAGCGACACATCTTTACGGTAGCGGTAAGACGGCACGTTGCGCACGCTGACCGAGCCGTCTTCATGCAGCGTACAGCGCACATCGCCCACCGGCGTTTCGATGGTATGCGTGCCGATATCAATGCGTTTGAGGTGTTGCAGCGTTTTAATCAAACCGATGGTGCCGTGGCCGCACATACCCAAATAACCGCTGTTGTTAAAGAAAATTACACCGGCGCTAGAGGCGGGGGATTTCGGCTTGCACAACAACGCCCCTACCAAAACCTCCGAACCACGCGGCTCCAAAATCAGCGCACGACGCAAATGGTCGAAACGTTTGGCAAAATCTGCGCACTGCTCTTGCGGGCTGTTGCCGGAAAGCTCGGGAAATCCGTCATACACTACACGGGTCGGCTCACCGCCGGTATGGGAGTCAATCACGGAAAAAGTATATTCGGTATGCGGCATAGCAAAATCCTATCGCTAAAAAACTTCCGTTAACCTTACAAAATCGCTGCTGCTGCCGTCTTGATGAATTTCCCGTTTTTTATGCGGAAATGTGCACACTCAGACACACTTAAAACAAAAAATGCCTGTCTGAAAACTATTTTCAGACAGGCATTTCCGTACGGTTACTGTTATCTTGATTTCTTAAATTCAGATGGTACCAATCCTACCAATGCCTTAAACTGACGCGTAAATGCACTGTGATCTGAATAGCCGCAGCGGGCAGAAATTTCCGTTACCGACAAGCCTGTTTCCAACATCGCCATGGCTGCTTCGATGCGTATTTTTTGAATATATTGCGAAGGTGTGATGTGGAAAATCTTTTTGAAATAACGCTCGATTTGGGCGGTAGAAAGGCGCGAAACGGCTTCCAGGTCTTTCATCTTGATGCTTTGGTCGAAATGGCCGGCAATGTATTTTTCAAGCAACGCGATTTTTTTATTCAAC
>QWCL01004372.1_pt1 | contig 10333 bp, 7 predicted proteins | sample 1972551 | NCBI WGS metagenome assembly QWCL01 (sample SAMN09866709, study PRJNA288562) | Human oral metagenome isolate term2_saliva, whole genome shotgun sequencing... | isolation source: mouth | host: Homo sapiens | place: USA: California
CCTTATGTTGAACAAACATCTCTTTTTATCTTTGCTAATGGCTGTCTCTACTGCAACGGTATCCGCCGAAACCCATCATGCACATTGGTCTTACACAGGTGAAAACGATGCTGCACACTGGGGCGATTTGAGTGAAGACTTTGCTGTCTGCAAAACAGGCAAACAGCAATCTCCAGTTGACTTCTCCACAACAAAAGCAGTAAAAGGCAAACAACCGGCATACCGTTACAACGTCGCCGACTACAAAGTAGAAAATAACGGCCATACCCTTCAAGCCACGCCGCAAGGCAAGGCCCAAACCATCGTGATTAACGGTAAAACCTATACCTTCAAACAATTCCACTTCCATACGCCGAGCGAACATACTTTCAAAGGCAAACATTTCCCAATGGAAGCGCATTTCGTCCATCAAGCCGAAGACGGCACTTTGGCGGTCATCGGCTCTGTATTTAAACCGGGCAAAAACAATCCTGCCTTGTCCGCACTCACTGCCAAAAAACTGAAAGCAGGCGAATCCGTAACGTTGAAAAATTTGAATATCCAAGCCCTGCTGCCTAAAGATAGCAAGTCCTTCCAACTGAAAGGCTCGCTGACAACGCCGCCTTGCAGCGAAAACGTGACTTGGGTTGTCTTAAAAACTCCGGTTCAGGCAGATGCGGCGCAATTTAAAGCCATGCGCGACATTATCGGCGGCGAAAACAACCGTCCCGTACAACCTTTGAACGACCGTGAAGTCAATGAAGACAAATAACTTCTAAGGCCGTCTGAAAACAAAAAAGCACCCGGAAACGGGTGCTTTTTCAATCACATCAATCAGGCTTTTTTGTTACCCAACGCGGCTTTCACAAACGCGCTGAACAAAGGATGGCCTTTGCGCGGATTGGAAGTAAATTCCGGATGGAACTGACACGCGAAGAACCAAGGATGATTTGGCAATTCGATGGTTTCAACCAAACGCTCGCGGCCTGCGGATACGCCGCCGATGACCAAACCGGTTTTTTCCAACTGAGGAACATAGTTATTATTGACCTCGTAGCGGTGGCGATGACGTTCGCGGATATGTTCGCTGCCGTAGATTTTTGCAGCAAGGCTGCCCGGTTTGAGGTCAACTTCTTGTGCGCCCAAACGCATAGTACCGCCCAAATCGGCAGATTCATCGCGGGTTTCTACGCTGCCGTCTGCAGTTTGCCATTCGTCAATCAGGGCTACGACAGGCGCGGCACATTTCAAGTCAAACTCGGTAGAGTTCGCACCCTTCAAGCCTGCAACATCGCGGGCGTATTCGATCAGGGCGATTTGCATGCCCAAGCAGATACCCAAGTATGGCACGTTGTTTTCACGCGCATAGCGTACGGCGGCAATTTTGCCTTCCACGCCGCGTGAACCGAAGCCGCCCGGCACCAAAATCGCGTCCATGTCTTTGAGCATGGAAACGTCGCCATTGCCCTTCTCGATGCTTTCGCTGTCGACAAAGGTAATTTGTACGTCGGTTTCAGTGTGAATACCCGCGTGTTTCAGGGCTTCGATCAATGATTTGTAGGACTCGGTCAAATCAACGTATTTGCCGACCATCGCGATTTTGACGGTATGTTTCGGATTTTGAATCGCGTGAACGATTTTCTTCCACTCAGTCAAATCGGCTTGTTTGACATTCAGCTGCAACTGCTCGGTAATAATGCTGTCGATGCCTTGGTTGTGCAACATTTCAGGGCATTCGTAAATGCTGTCCACATCGTAGCTGCCCACGATGGCACGTTCTTCAACGTTACAGAACAATGCAATCTTACGGCGCTCGTCCGCAGGCATTTCTCTGTCCATACGGCAGATCAGGATGTCCGGTTGCAAACCGATGCTCAACATTTCTTTAACGGTATGCTGGGTCGGTTTGGTTTTGATTTCGCCGGCGGCGGCAATGTAAGGCACATAGCTCAGGTGGGCAAACAATGTATTGTTGCGGCCGAGCTGGCTGCGCATTTGGCGGATTAATGTGCGGAATCACTTGTACGGTACCACCCAAATAGTCGCCGCGGCGCTCTTTGGCAATCACGTTTTCATAGACTTGGCCGGTACTGAAGCTGTTACGGCGGGTCATGGTGGCGTTGATGAAGCGCTCGTAGTGACCCAAGTCGAGGTCGGTTTCCGCGCCGTCATCGGTCACGAATACTTCACCGTGTTGAAACGGGCTCATGGTACCCGGGTCAACGTTGATATACGGGTCGAGCTTAAGCATGGTCACGTTCAAGCCACGCGACTCGAGAATAGTAGCAATAGAAGCGGCGGCGATACCTTTACCCAAAGAAGATACAACGCCGCCGGTTACGAAAATAAATTTAGTCATGATGTGATACCCATGTTGGAATGTGTGATTTTAACTTGAAGCAGCATATTCTGGCAAACGGCAAAAGCTTCAGGCCGTCTGAAAATAGCGTTTTCAGACGGCCTTATCATACTGATTTTATGTATCAGCGCAGCTCGCGGCGCAGGATTTTGCCAACGTTGGATTTTGGCAACTCGTCGCGGAATTCGATGTCTTTCGGCACTTTATAAGCAGTCAGTTCTTTGCGGCAGAAATCGATTAGCTCTTCCTTGGTCAAAGACGGGTCTTTGCGTACGACGAAGACCTTAATCGCTTCACCGGTTTTCTCGCTTGCCACGCCAATACAGGCGACTTCCAAGACTTTGTCGTTGCTGGCCACCACTTCTTCGATTTCGTTCGGATATACATTGAAACCGGATACCACAATCAAATCTTTTTTGCGGTCCACCAACTTCAGCCAGCCTTTTTCATCCATCACGGCAATGTCGCCGGTCTCTAAAAAGCCGCGTGCATCGATTGCTTTGGCGGTTTCTTCAGGACGGTTCCAATAGCCTTTCATCACTTGCGGACCGCGTACCCACAATTCGCCCGGCTGTCCGATAGGCACTTCTTTGCCGTCCGCATCGCGCAATTCGACTTCGGTCGAAGGAACCGGCAAACCGATACCGCCGCTGTAAGCCTCGATATTCAAAGGATTGCAACATACGCCCGGGCTGGCTTCGGTCAAGCCGTAAGCTTCCACAATCGGCGTACCGGTGATTTTTTTCCATTTTTCCGCCACGGCTTTTTGCGTTGCCATACCGCCGCCCAAAGTCAGCTTCAAACGGGAAAAATCGACTTCGGCGAAATCCGGACGGTTGACCATCGCATTAAACAAGGTATTCACACCGATGAACACGCTAATCGGCTCTTTTTTCAATTCACCGATAAATCCTTTCATATCGCGAGGGTTGGTAATCAGGATGATTTTAGAACCGGTATTGGCGAAAATCATCAGGTTTACCGTCAAGGCAAAGATATGATAAAGCGGCAACGCGGCAATAACCGTTTCTTTGCCTTCGTGCAGGCTGTTTTTAATCCATTCTTTTGCCTGCAACATATTGGCGCAGATATTGCCGTGACTGAGGACGGCGCCTTTTGCTAAACCGGTCGTGCCGCCTGTATATTGCAACAAGGCAGTATCGTCGCGTGTCAACTCGACTGGTTTGAACGTATTTGCTGCACCTTGCTTCAAGGCCGTCTGAAAAGTCACGGTATTGGGAATGCGGTATTCCGGCACCATTTTTTTCACTTTGCGGATGACGAAGTTCATCAACGCGCCCTTAATCATGCCGAACATCTCGCCGACCGACGCGACAATCACATGTTTGATTTGCGTACGCGGCAACACCAACTCCAACGTATTGGCAAAGTTCTCCAACACGACAATCGTTGTCGCGCCGCTGTCTTTCAACTGATGCTCCAACTCGCGCGGCGTATAAAGCGGATTCGTATTCACTGCCACCAAACCTGCCTGCAAAATACCGAAAAGCGCAATCGGATATTGCAAAACGTTCGGCATCATAATCGCCACACGCTCACCGCGCGGCAGTTTCAATACGTTTTGCAGGTAAGACGCAAAATCGGTCGCCAACTTGCCCACTTCGGCATAAGTCAGCGTTTTGCCCATGTTTTGAAAAGCAGGTTTATCCGAGAATTTCTCAACACTTTGACGGAATACGTCGCTGATGGAGCTGTATTGAGAAATATCGATTTCAGGGTTTACGCCTTGTTCGTAGCTTTTGAGCCAGAGTTTTTCCATATTGATCAGTCTTTTATTTAGTCGTTTTTTGAAATCGAGGCCGTCTGAAAGGCTTTATTCAATCTACCGCTTCGTTTTCAGACGGCCCTTTTATTAAGCTGTAATAATGACAGGCTTGTCGGTGGACATGATGATACCGCCGCCCAAGCATACGTCTCCGTCGTACAGTACCGCAGATTGGCCTGGGGTTACCGCCCATTGCGGCTCGTCAAAAACAAGCTCGATGGTTTCATCATCCAAGTAACGCAACGTACAAGGTGCATCAGCCATGCGGTAGCGCGTTTTGCAGGTATAGCGGCCTTCTTTCGGACGTTCGGGCAATGTGAAACTCAAATCGTTCATAATCAGGCTTTGTGTATAAAGCAAAGAATGGTCATGGCCTTGGACGACAATCAGTTCGTTTTTGGTCAAATCCTTGGCCGCGACAAACCATGGTTCGCCTGCGCCGCCGATACCCAATCCTTTGCGTTGGCCCAGCGTGTAAAACATCAAGCCGACGTGTTCGCCGACTACTTTGCCTTCAGGGGTAACCATTTTGCCATTATTGGTCGGCAGGTATTTTTGCAGAAATTCGCGAAACGGGCGTTCGCCGATAAAGCAGATGCCGGTACTGTCTTTTTTGGTTGCAGTTGGTAATTTGAATTCTTCGGCAAGACGGCGGACTTCAGGCTTTTCCAACTCGCCCAATGGGAAAATCGCGCGCTCGAGTTGGAAAGGCTTGAGGCGGTATAGGAAATAGCTTTGGTCTTTGTTTTGATCCAAACCTTTTAGCAGGTAATGCACGCCGTTGCGAACTTCTTTGCGAGCATAGTGTCCGGTGGCAATGGTATTGGCACCCTGCTCTATGGCATAGTCCAAAAAGCATTTGAATTTGATTTCGGCATTGCACAAGACATCCGGATTCGGCGTGCGGCCCGCGCTGTATTCTTTGAGGAAATAAGCAAATACGTTGTCTTTATATTGCGCGGCAAAATTGACGATGTCGATGTCGATGCCGATGATGTCGGCAACGGCAATGGCATCAAAGGAATCTTGTTTGATGCTGCAATATTCGTCGTTGTCGTCATCTTCCCAGTTCTGCATGAACACGCCGCTGATTTGATGGCCTTGCTGTTTGAGCAGGGCCGCGGTAACGGATGAATCGACGCCGCCGGAAAGGCCGACGATGATGTTTGCTGGTGTGTTGTGAGTATTCATGAGCGGAATGTGGGTTTCAAATACATTTTTTAAAGCGTGATTTTAGCACATTTTGATTTGACGACAGAAAAGGCCGTCTGTAAGCCCAATGACTTTCAGACGGCCTTTATATGCAAATTCAATCAATTAGTGCTGATGCGCGCCACCGTGAGCACCGTGGTCGTGACCGTGATCCATACCGGATTGTGGTGCGGTTTTTACTTCCAGCTCGACAGTTTGAGGTTTCGCGTTTTTGAATTTCAGGGTTACAGGCACTTTTTCGCCTTCTTTCAATTGTTTTTTCAGACCCATGAACATAACGTGGTAGCTGCCCGGTTTCAGCTCGAGGGCTGCTGCCGCCTACCAAGAAGTCTTGTTTGGCTTCATCGTTTTGGATTTTCATGAATGCGCCACCCATTTTCATACCTTCGACAGTGGCACGTGCCCAACCATCTTCAATATGGATACCGGCTGCAGATACGGAAGTTGCCAAGCCTGCCAGAATCAGGGTTGCCATTAATTTTTTCATGTTTTGCTCCTTGTGTTTGCCAAATGGCTGGGATATACAGCCTTCATCTTACAACCAAAGGCCGTCTGAAAACTTTGATATAGATTAATTAATACTATCTAATCCTAACGAATTACCATATTACCACATTTTTAAGCAGTTAATGCAATAATCCAAACAATAAATAACATGAACAAAGCCATCAATTGCGCGGCCGAACCGGCATCTTTGGCACGCTTGGCCAGCTCGTGTTTTTCAGTAGAGGTATGGTCAACGGCTGCCTCGACGGCGGTATTAAACAATTCGGTAATCAGTGAAATAAACGATGCGACAACAAGCACCATTTTGGTGACCGGGCCGAAATCAAGGAACAAAGCCAAAAAAATTAAAATCAGGTTCAACCAAAAAACTTGGCGAAATGCGCTTTCATAACGATACGCGGCAGCCAGTCCGTCTTTGGAATAACCAAACGCATTCTTGATGCCGTTTTTGCCTTTTTTCTCGGAAGCGTAGGAAGATGGTTTCATCATATGCTCAACATTAGAATGCCGTCTGAAAAGAAACGGTCGGGTCAATTTTCAGACGGCCTTTGGGTTTATTGTTTTGCCCAAGATGCCACGGCATCTGCAAACATGGCGGCAACGTCGAAATCTTTTTGCTTCATGATTTCTTGGAAGCCGGTCGGGCTGGTTACATTGACTTCGGTCAGGTTGCTGCCGATGACATCCAAACCGGCAAGCAAGATGCCGCGGCGCTTCAATTCAGGTGCAAGGGTTTCTGCAATTTCACGGTCGCGTTCGCTCAACTCCTGCGCCACGCCGCGGCCGCCGGCAGCCAAGTTGCCGCGCGTTTCGCCGTTTTGCGGAATACGCGCCAAAGCATACGGAACAACTTCCCCGCCGATAATCAGAATGCGCTTGTCGCCATGTACTATTTCAGGAATATAACGTTGCGCCATGATGGTGCGTGAATCAAGCTGCATCAGGGTTTCCAAAATACTGCCGATATTGGGGTCGGATTCGGTCAGGCGGAAAATGCCCATACCGCCCATGCCGTCCAACGGTTTGATGATGATGTCGCCGTATTCTTTCAAAAAGGCACGGACATCGGAGGAACGTGTGGTAACCAAAGTCGGCGCGGTAAACTGGCTGAAGTTCAAAATCGCCAATTTCTCATTGAAATCGCGCATTGCCTGCCCGCTGTTAAATACTTTTGCGCCCTGCTGCTCTGCCAACGTCAAAAACTGGGTCGCGTACAGATATTGCATATCAAACGGCGGATCAGTGCGCATAATGACCGCATCGAAATCTTTCAAGGCCGTCTGAACTTTTGTCTCTGCTTTAAACCATTCGTGATCGTCATCATTCTTCGCGCCGACAAACTCAAATGCCGCCGCCTGAGCCACTACCAAACCTTCACGGACGGACAATTCTCCGCTCAAGGTATGAAAAAGCTGCCAACCGCGCTTTGCCATTTCACGCATCATGGCGTAAGTAGTGTCTTTATAGGTTTTTCCTTGTAAACAGACGATATAATCATACCTTGTATTCTGCCTGCCTGAAAAGGTGGCAAAATATAGAAAAGGCCGTCTGAATTCTATTTTCAGACGGCCTTGAGGCTTTTAGGCGGCTGCCAAATGCAAGAGTTCGGCGGCATGGCTGCGTGTGGTATCGGTAATGATTTCGCCACCCAGCATACGCGCGATTTCTTCAATGCGCTGATGATGGTTCAAGACGCTGATTTCGCTGACGGTTTGCTCCCCTTCGCTATGCTTGCGGACCTGCCAATGGTTTTCACCGCAAGAGGCGACTTGAGGAAGATGGGTTACCGCCAGGACTTGATGTTTTTTACCTAAGCTACGCAAAGCTTTACCGACCATTTCAGCAACGCCACCACCAATACCGGTATCAACTTCGTCGAAAATCAATGTCGGCACTTGTGTGTATTGGCTGGCAACCACTTGCAAAGCCAAGCTGATACGCGCCAATTCGCCGCCGGAAGCCACTTTGTTCAAAGGACGTGACGGATTGCCTTTATTCGCCGCCACTTGGAATTGCACTTGTTCCAGACCATGTGCGGTCGGCGAAGACGGCAACAAGACGATGTCAAAACGTGCGCCTTTCATGGCCAAATGCTGCATATGCTCGGTGGTCTCTTCGCCCAAACGGCCGGCCGCCTGATGACGCATGGCAGAAAGAATATGCGCGGCTTCGTGGTATTCGGCAAGATTGCGTGCGACTGTATTTTCCAAGGCTTCCAAATCGGCAGCCGCGTGCAGGTTTTGCAGGCGCTCGTCGATTTCTGCCAACTTTTGCGGCAACTCTTCCGGCTCAATGCGGTATTTGCGCGCCATGCTCATCAATTCACCCATACGGCTTTCTTGTGCGGCCAATTCATTAGGATCGATATCGCTGCGACCGGCCACATCGCGCATATTGGCACTGATTTCACCCAACTCGGCTTCAATACTTGCCAACATATTCAGGCTCTCGGCAAAGCGCGGCTCAATGTTTTGCAGATTGCCCAGCAGTTTTTGGCATTGATAGATTTGACGTTGGATGCCGTTGTCTCCGTCTATACTGTCACCCACCTGCTCGGCAGTTTGCAGCAACTCGGACGAATGCGCCAGGCTGTCGTGGCTTTGGCTTAAGGTTTCCCATTCATTGGGTTTGAGCTCCAATTGGTTCAATTCATTAAACTGCCATTCCAAACGCTCGCGTTCGATGACCATGGTTTCTGCCTGCTCTTGCGCTTCTTGCAGTGCCTTTTTCGCATTGACCCAATTTTGATAAAGCTGTTTGACCGTTTCTGCCTGCTCTTTGCTGCCGGCAAATGCGTCCAACAACTCGCGTTGCGCAGACTCTTGATTCAGCGAATGATGGGCATTTTGGCCGTGAATATCGATTAACTGCTCGCCGATGGCTTTCAGCTGCGCCAATGTTGCTGCCTGATTATTGATATAACTGCGGCTTTTACCCTTGGCATCGATAATACGGCGGATGCTGAGCTCTTCGGCATCCTCTTCCAAAAGGCCTTGCTCCTGCAGCTGTGCTTTCAGCTCAGGCAAACCGCTGATGTCGAACAAAACCGACAACTGCGCTTCTTTAGCGCCGCTGCGCACTTGGCTGTAATCGGCTTTATCGCCTAACAACAGACCAATCGCATCCAGAGTAATCGATTTGCCTGCGCCGGTCTCGCCCGTCAATACGGTAAAGCCGTTTTGAAAATCAAGATTCAGGTTTTCAACAATGACAAAATCACGCAAAGAAAGTGCCAACAGCATTGCAGTATTCCTTAGTAAATTACCCGCACCTATGCGGAATAGCTTTAGATAAGCTGATTATAACTAAGATTTTTTATAGTTTGAATCAGATTTTTCTTATGATTTATCTAAGATATTTATTTTAAACAAATTATTTTTTAAGAAACTGCTAAACGCACCACGCCATATTGTTACCCTGGCTGGCTTATTCAATGATATAAAGCGTTCATTTAATGCTATAAAACGCTAGAATAACTAACATAAAGGCCGTCTGAAACACGATTGTTTCAGACGGCCTTTACATTCAAATCAGTTAATCAGCCTGCTTCCTGATTCAACTGCTTCTTCAGCTTCCTCATCGCCTGTCGGCGGCGTTTCCATCAAATCAGGCAACACCAGCTCTCCCAATTCAGTCAGCGGCGGCAACTCTTCCAAACTTTCTAAACGCAAATCGCTTAAAAAAGTTGCCGTTGTCGCCCACAAAGCTGGACGGCCGACAGAATCACGGTGGCCGATGACTTCAATCCAGCCCCTATCCTGCAAGGTTTGCATCACATTTTGCGACACCGCCACGCCGCGTATGCCTTCGATATCGCCACGCGTTACCGGTTGCTGATAGGCAATAATCGCCAGCGTTTCCATCACGGCTCGGGAATAACGCGGTGCGCGCTGCTCTTGCAGGCTGCCCAGTCGCTCAAACGCGGCTTGGGCGATTTGGAAGCGCCAGCCCTCATGGGTATGCACCAGTTGCAAAGCCCTGCCCTGCCAACGGGCCTTCAGTTGCGCCAATACGTCAATCAGCTTGTCTTGCGACAACGGCGGCACGCACAATTCGCGCATGGCTTTTTCGTTTAGGGGTTCGACTTGCGTCAACAGCGCCGCTTCAATCAGCGCATCGGGAGAAAGTTTTTCAGTCATAATAAAATCAATGTTCAGACGGCATAAACAGCCGAAGGCCGTCTGAAAGACAATATGGTCAACGGTTTGTTACGCGCTCAAATGCGCTTTCAGTTTTTCTTCGTCCAAAAACCAATGGCAGATTTCGGTATCGCCATCCAGCAAAACAGGCACCAGCTCATTGTACTTTTCTTCTAAAACCTGATCGGCATCGACATCGACAATATCCAGCTCAAATCCAAACTGCTCCTGATAAGGCTTTAATTGTTCGCGCATTTTGTGGCACAGGCTGCAATATTCCCGAAACATCAAGGTCAGTTTCATGGCGGTTACTCTCGGAGGGACAAAAGCGGCCATTGTATAGCAAAATGC
>QWCL01004659.1_pt1 | contig 10319 bp, 10 predicted proteins | sample 1972551 | NCBI WGS metagenome assembly QWCL01 (sample SAMN09866709, study PRJNA288562) | Human oral metagenome isolate term2_saliva, whole genome shotgun sequencing... | isolation source: mouth | host: Homo sapiens | place: USA: California
AAAATTAGCACAATCGTCATAGTTTTATTGTACCGCATTCCGTGCTATACTTACTAGAGTAAATGGAGGTAAAATGAATAAGAAAAGCTGGATAATTTTCGCAATTATTGTAGTGGCAATTGTTGGTGGAATGATTTATATTTCTACACAAAATCGACTAGATATTAGCGATATCAATAACGATCAGCTGAACACGGCTATCAGCGCAGAATCAAGAAATGGTAATATCGCGGATCATGAAATTGGTAGTAAAGACGCCAAAGTGACAATTATCGAGTACGCCGACTATCAATGCCCTGGCTGTGGTACCGCTGCACCAAAAGCCGAAGCGCTAGCTAAAAAATACAAAGATCACGTTCGATTAATTTTCCGCAATTTCCCAATTGCTAGTTCACACCCTAACGCACGAGCTGCCGCTGCCGTGGCTGAAGCTGCCGGCTTGCAAGGTAAATTCTGGGAAATGAATGAGCTTCTATATGCAAATCAGGACGCTTGGAAAAACGCCAACACTACAGAACGCGACAACATTTTCAAATCTTATGCTGAACAATTGAAGCTTAATATCGATCAATATAAAACCGATATTGCCAGCAACAAGGTTAAAAATAAAATCGACTTCGATATGGCTCTCGGTCGCAAACACGGCGTTGCCGCAACACCAACTTTCTACATAAATGGAAAAAATACTGAGATGGACAGCTCTGGCTCAATCGAATCATCAGTCAAGGAAGCCTTGAAAAAAGCTGGCGTTGAAGTAAAAGATTAACGCATTTTCATACAAACCAAAATCCCGCTCCGGTGCCTTGGAGCGGGATTTGTTTATAGTCGTCCCTATTCTATCGTTGGAGCGACTGCACTCTTTTTATTGTGCTATGTATGTTTGCCATTCGGCAGGCACCACATCCACCGCGATCTTTTTGCGCCTTGATGGCACAAATTTGATTGCTATTGGCATGTGTTTTGCACTCCTTGTTATTATGTGCAGCCCCACGCGCTTCGACCTTTATCACTTAATATCAGCAATTTAATGCTTCGGCGCGAGACATGCTAACAATGTTACCAAACGTTTATTGGCGCGTCAAGCAAAAACATTTTGAAAATGCTTATTATATCTATATTAGAACAAGCGAAGTCGCTTAGCAACAAACATAACAAGTAAAATCAACAACACCGTAAAACTGGTGATAACTGGATAGGCCCAAGGCTCACCCTGAAATGGTAACGCGATATTCATTCCATACATTCCGTAAAAAACGTTTGGAATAGCCAGAAGAATTGTTATGGCGGTCAACGCCTTCATGCGTTGGTTCAGCGTATTATTAGCAACCGTCGAATAAGCGTTTTGGATACTGGAAATTGTGTGCGTACTGGAACTTATCGCCACTAAAACTTGCCTGATGTGTAGATCAACGTCTTCCAAGGCTTCCAAATCCCTGGTTTTAAATAAATGGCGGCGATTTTCCATCAGTTGTGTAATAACGCGGGACATACCTTCCAAACTGCTTCGATATTCATTGAGCGTATCTTCAATTGCGACAAATTTAATAAAATCCGAATTCTCAACTTCATGACGACTTAGTCGCCGACGAGCATCGCTAATTTGCTCCGTTAACAAATGCACGCGTTGTTCATATTGAGAAATAATATACGCCAAATTTGCAGCAAAAACTCCCGCTGGACGTTCGGTGGTGCTAAATAAATAATCGCTAACTTCTAGAGGTGAAAATTTAACATGAGGCGATATTGTAATATAATGACCGCCGCTAATTGCAATCAAAAACGGTGCCGTTTTGCCAGAATCAGTTTGACCAAACGGTATGCGCGTAAAAATATATTCAACGCCATCGGAAAACTCTGCTCGAGGTAATTCATGGATATCCAGTACATCACGGACAATATTGACAGACAGCGACAAAGCCTTTGAAACTCGAGCAGCATCAAGATTGCCAGTCAAATTAATCCAACCGTTTTTATGCATTCGTTGAGCTTGCGTCAACTTTTCAGTTAACGATCTGCGTTCAAAATAGCCCACCATCATGAGAAGATTATAATATACACAAGCAATATTAGCAATCTGTCGAATTGCAATTAAACTTTAGCGGCGGCGCAGGAAATAATAGCCCACAACAAATGCCAGCACTACACTGATCGCGGTAATCGCCCAAAACATCAATGGATTATCAGCGCCTGGAACCGGCACGTTCATACCATACAATCCAGCGATCATCGTCGGAATAGTCAAAGCTACGGTAATTACGGTTAACAGGCGAATCGTCTCATTAAGACGCGTATCCATCACCGCCCTATAGCTGTCGCGCACATTAGTAATCGTCCTCAATAAACTTTTACAACGCGCAATCACCTGCTCCAAATCAATCGAGATATCCTCAACGTCTTCCTTATCATCAGCTTTTAGTCGCAACTTCTGAGTCGCCAAAAGTCTCTCAATTGCCCAGTTCATCGGAATTAGCGCGTCAAGATAATCATTCAATTTGCGCTCATACTCCGCCAGAGTGGCAATATCATTAACTCTCAGTGTATGAATGCTGTCCGTAGCCGCTCGCATTTGGCGATTAATCGTTGCCACACGCCGCTGATATTGCATTGAAATTGCCTCAACCATCGCCACCAAAAGCTCAACTTGTCGATCCGTTCTAATTCGCACCTTATCAATAAACGGCTGCCACAATCGCCCTAAACTATCTCTGGACAATGTTACAATATGATCTTTATTGATACAGAATAAAATTGGCGTGGTAAAATCGTTAAAATCGTCGTCAGTGTCCGGCAATCGCGCAATCAAATAAGTCCACTCATCATCAAACTCAATACGCGGCACCTCATGCGGGTCAAGCGCGTCACTTATCAAATCCTCATCCAAACCCAGCGTCAACAATTGCGAAACCTCTTCGTCGCTCGGTCTTTCGCAGCGCACCCACGAACCAGACTGCAAATTTTCTTGCGGGCTAATTATTGAATCACTGTTTGTTGAACGAAGATATTGCAACATAATTTCATATTATAAAATAAAACATACATAAACACAAGAAGCTCCTGCGCCGTTTACAGGAACTTCTTGATTTTTATTACGATTTAACTATCGTGCCTGCCGAGCCGCTAATGGCCTCAGCAGTTTTATCCAGCGAAGTAATAATCGCTGTACGCCCCGACTTCCCGCCCAGGAACGACAAGGCAGCCTGAGTTTTTGGCAACATCGAACCTGCCGCAAATTGTCCATCGTCAATATGCTTTTGAAGTTCTTCTATTGAAACTTCCCCAAGAGATTGCTCATCTGGTTTGCCAAAATTAATTTTAGCAGCATCAACCGAAGTCAAAATCAGCAAGGTGTCGGCGTCCAAAAGATCTGCCAATTTTGCCGCGCCGAAGTCCTTATCAATGACCGCAGCGACGCCTTTTAATTGACCAGTTTCGTCTTGCAAAACAGGAATGCCGCCGCCGCCAGTTGAAACGACCGTCACGCCAGCATGAACCAGCGCCTTAATCACATCAGCCTCAACAATTGTCTGAGGTTTTGGCGACGGAACGACACGTCGCCAGCCGCGACCAGCGTCTTCTTTTACCGTGTAGCCGCGTTCGCTAGCGACGGTTTTTGCCTCGTCTTCCGAATAGAACGGACCAATTGGCTTGGTTGGATTTTGGAATGCTGGATCGCTTAAGCTAACAATCGTTTGAGTTATAACACTAACAGCGCGATTGTTCATACTTGGCACATCTGGCGTGTTAATCGCCTCTTCGTGCAACACAATATTGCCAACCTGAGGACCATTGCCGTGAACAATTGCTACGTTATGACCAGCCTGGATTAACGGTAAAAGTTGCCGAACGGTTTCATCAGCCACTCGTTGCTGTTGCTCAGACGCGGCTTCGCCCTGCCGTTGCAGGGCGTTACCACCGAGCGCTACTACAATAGTACGCTTCTTATCCATAGGCTACAGTGCTCCGAAAATTGCAATAACTGTAATGCTGATAATAGCAAATATCGCCATAATTGGAGCTGAGCGTTTTAGCCAGTCGCGATATGAAACACCAGCCAAAGCCAATCCACCCATCAACGACGCGATAGTTGGAGCCATCATGTTGATCAAGCCAGACGCTGTCGCAAATGCGGCAACCATAACTTCTTTACTTGAGCCAACCAGGTCGGCAATTGGCGCAATAACCGGCATAGTTGCCGCCGCCAAACCTGATGACGACGGAACGATAAATGACATTGGCAAGTAGAATAGATATGCCAACACACCGACAACACCGCCACCAGCATCTTTCAGGAGAGATTCACCCCAGCTGATGATTGTATCCTGGATTTCGCCATTAGACATCACCACAGAAACGCCCGTTGCCACCGCGATAATCAGAGCAACCGGCAAGATGTCTTTCACACCGTCGATAAATGTATCAACTGGGAAAACACCCTCTTTCTTAAATTCTTTGTAGTAAATTGCGGTTATTACAATTGTTGAAATTAGGAATAGTGCAGTAATTTCATTGAAATACCAATCGCCAAATGCCGCACTGTGGACTACACCAAGCACTGCGCCAATAACCGGCAAACCTGCAGCCCATTCAAACATGTCGGCGAAGAGTGTGATATTCCAACTTCCCCATGGAATCAAGGAAAGAATCATTAGCACAAATGTAATAGCAAACACGGACATAACGACTTTTCGTGGACCAGTGAATTTTGGTACGTTTGTCGTGTCGAGAGCAGCCGTAGCTGGCTTATAGCGAACATCTTCTTTGTACTTGCCGGCCTTAACTTTTGCGGCGTAACGCATAGTAAAGATAATCGCAGCAATCAAACAAAGTACTAAGATGATAGACATTATTGGAATAACGCTACCCAATTTCACGTCTGCGGTTTTTGCTGCAACGCCAGTAGAGAATGGGTTGATTGTCGAGCCGAGCACACCAGTACCAGCACCCAGCACAATCACCATCACACCAGTCATGGCGTTATAGCCAGCAGCAATCATCATCGGTATGACGAGCGCGTAGAACGCCACAGTTTCTTCCTGCATGCCGTAAGTTGTACCACCGATAGCGAAGAGAATCATCAGAATCGGGATGAGCCACTTTTCCTTGCCCTTCATCTTTCGGAGCAGCGCGCCAAGAGAAGCGTCAAGCGCACCAGTTTTCATGGTGACGCCTAAGAATCCACCAAGCACCATCACAAAGACGATGACATCAAGCTTGTCTGACATACCTTTAATAGGTGCAGTGAAGACGTCCCACAAACCTTGCTGATCGTGTTTTTTGACCTCTTCCTTTTTACCGTCTTTTTCTTCCGTGACGGTTCGATCTTTGTCGACTACGTGATACGAATTAGCTATACGATCGCCATCTTCGTTCGTCTTATATAGTCCAGAAGGAACAACCCACGTCAATGCCGCCATAACGATGATCACGACAAACAAAATAGTAAACGCCGACGGTGATCGAAGCTTCTGCTTTGCTTTTTTAATTTTTTCTACCATTGCCTCGGAGCCTCCTTAACCTCCTTATTACGACAACAACTACAATGTCAAAGCCATCACAGCCTTGATTGTATGCATACGATTTTCCGCTTGATCAAAAACTATCGAATGTGGCGAGCGGAACACCTCATCCGTCACTTCCATTGAATCTAAACCGAAATCTTCCTGAATCTTCTTTCCAGTAATCGTCGTGGCTTGACCTCGCAAAATGATTTGCCTTATCGACCAAAGCCTGATCTGGATGCAATTCACGAGGTGCCAAAATGCGAAAATCAAGTCCCATAATAGCTGAGCCGATCATCAGCGAGTTTGCCATATTGTTGCGACCATCGCCAACAAATACCAGCTTAGTTCCCTTCAATTTTCCGACATGCTCTTCAATCGTCATGAAGTCAGCCAAAATCTGCGTTGGGTGGAACTTATCGGTCAATCCATTCCATACCGGAACGCCAGCGTGACGCGCCAATTCCTCAACAGCCGCGTGATCAAAGCCACGGAACTCAATTCCGTCAAACATTCGACCCAAAACCTTGGCAGTGTCTTCAACCGTCTCTTTCTTACCCAATTGAATATCATCTTTACCGAGGTATTCCGGCGCAACTCCAAGGTCATTAGCAGCCACCGTAAATGCGCAGCGCGTTCGCGTTGAAGTCTTTTCGAATAGCAAAGCCACGTTTTTACCCTCATGAATTCGGTGCGGAATGCCGGCATATTTCAATCGGCGATATTCACGAGCCGTATCCAATAGCAAGCGAATCTCTTCAGCGGTATAATCGCTCAAAGTCAGCAGCGATCGTCCTTTCAAACTCTGAGACATTAGAATACATCCTCTCGTACTAGCGGCATACTCATACAGCGTGGACCGCCACGACCGCGTCCAAGCTCAGCACCACTAATCTCAATAACTTCAATACCGTTTTCGCGCAATTTCTGGTTAGTTACGTAGTTGCGATCATAAGTCACCACAACACCCGGCGCAATCGCCAAAGTGTTTGAACCATCATTCCATTGCTCACGAGCAGCAGCAATCGGATCGCCACCACCACACTCAATCAACGTAACACTTGGTAAGCCCAGCGCAACTCTCAAGACATGCTCCAAATCTGTTTCGTGTGTGATTCGTGGGAATGGCTGACCTTCGACCTTCTCCAAAATAAAACAATTCATCCTGCCGCCATGGTCGCGAATTTCTGGGTGAATCGTAAACTTATCACGATCAATCATCGTAAACACGGTGTCTAGGTGCATGAAGGCGTGAGATTTTGGAATCTCCATAGCGATAACCTTCTCAAACTTTGAACCAGCAAACAATTTGGTTGCCATCTTTTCAATTGCCTCAGCGGTTGTTCGCTCTGAAACACCAATTGCCATAACCTTATCGCTTAATATTAATTCGTCACCGCCTTCCATTGAGAATTTCTCTGTGCGGTTATACCAAACTGGCGCACGATTAGCAAAACGTGGATGGTGGTCGATGATGTAGCGCATAAATAGCGATTCACGACGACGAGCCGTCCAGTGCATCTTGTTGATTGTCAAACCGTTACCAATTGCGGCAGCTGGGTCGCGTGTAAAGTATAGGTTTGGCATTGGATCGAGATAGAACGGATAATGATTTTTCTCGATCATATTATGAAGCTGCTGATGCTGATCTGGAGGCACAAAACTTCGATTCCACGACTTCTCAATGCTTCCGCAAAAGCATCGTGTTCAGCCTGCGCCACTTTCAGATATGGAATATCGTCAAATAAAAGATCGGTCAGATAGTCTGGCGTCAAATTCTCCAGTTCTTCACCTGGCCGATGCAATAGAACGGTCTTAAGTTTTCCTATTTCAGACGTGATGTGAATTGGTTCGTCCATCACAACCCTCCCCTGTTTATATTACAATAATTATCACGTCTTCATTAAACTTACTTTCACAAACCCGAAAAGAATCGACAATTGATTCGTAAAAATCGCCATCAAAAAACGCAAACATAATATTTTCCGGCACGTCATCAGAAGTAAAATCGGAAAACCAGCCTTTGTGAATAATCGGCGACCTCAGCCCCGCTTTCTTAAAATTCTGGACAAATGTCTTACGCGGTGCTAATAACTCGCCAGCCTTAAATTGATCACCCGCGGCGCTATTATCCTTCTGGGTTTTTTCTGGCAATCCCGCAAACGAATCGTAAACATGAAACTCGCCCGTAAAATCATAAGCGTCCAGCAGTCGGCGAATAAACAAACTAGTTGTGCCAACATAACAGCCAAACTCCACAATGTTTCCAGTAGCGCCACGACGTAAAGTTTTTTCCAACTCTCTTAAAAGCGCGCCAAGTTCTTTTATGTCGACTTGGTCAGAAATGATTGGGTATTTAGTGAGGAGTTGGTCGGTGATATTCATGACTTAATTATAAATAGTTCGCCAAATATCGACAAATTATCAACGACGCAGCCCTATATATTTACAGTTTTATGAAGTAAACTATAAATTAGCACCTATGAATAATCACGATATTATCAAAACATTTTTACCAAAACAACTGGACATAAGACGGTTAAATTCATTTCAATCCACATTGCGAAAATCAAACATAATTGTATATGGCGAAATTCACGGCATAAAAGAAAATGCCGACGTCATCTATACTCTGGTTAAGAAACTTGGCGTAAAACGATTAGCTATTGAGGCAAGCCCCGCCGTATCCAACTTTATCAATTCAGTAAAGACCGGATCTTGCGATTTTTCCTTAGTTGATGAAGACCTTTTTGACTTAAGCGTTCTATCTCTTGAGATGATAAAAACGATAGCAATTCTTCTGCAGCAAAATCAACTTAAAGAGCTCGTTTTTATTGATACATTTTTTGACAATTTAGATGAGGATGCCATTATATCAGCAAGTCCTCAAGCGCGAGAAGAAGAGTTAGCTAAAAATATCCTTAAAATTGACGATTCACTATTAACGTTATATATTATGGGACAATGGCATACGCAGCCTGAAGTCGTTAAAAATGGCGAAACACGGCATGAATCAGCGTTATATCGCTTGAGAAAAATAAAACCAAATGTACCGTTTATTCACAATACCTACAGACAAGGACAATTATTTAATGACGGAAAAATAATTGAACTTCCGAAAAACCCATCAATTCCGCCTTATTATGAAATTGTCCAGAAAACTGATATTAATTTCGAACTGCACATACCAAAGGCTACAAAAATATCATTATGTAAAAAATAGCAGATAACTACTCAGCAAATTGACTATTATACAGCTCAGCGTAAAATCCATTTTGCTTCAGCAGAGTTTCGTGATTGCCCTGCTCAATGATATTACCGTCCTTAACCACCAAAATCAAATCAGCGTCGCGAATGGTACTCAAACGGTGCGCGATAACAAAACTAGTTTTTCCCTGCATCAACTTCTCCATGGCTTTTTGAATAAGGACTTCGGTGCGCGTATCAACCGAGCTTGTCGCTTCGTCCAAAATCAACATCGGCGCTTTTTCTAGCATCGCCCTGGCAATTGTCAGCAACTGCTTTTCTCCCTGGGAAATGTTAGCAGCCTCCTCGCCCAAGACCATATCATAGCCGCCCGATAGCGACCGCACAAAATGATCAACGTGCGCTTCTTTGGCGGTTTTTATCATCTCTTCCTCGGTAGCTTTTGGATTGCCATACATCAAATTCTGACGAATCGTGCCATTAAACAGCCACGTATCCTGCAGCACCATGCCAAACATTTGACGCACATCGCTCCGTTTCATTTTACGAATATCCACACCATCAATCTTAATCGAACCGCTATTAATCTCATAAAATCGCATCAGCAAGTTAACCAGCGTCGTTTTACCGGCACCAGTCGGACCAACAATCGCTACGCGCTGACCTGGCTTAATGTGTGCCGACAAACCTTTGATGATAGTCTGATCTGGCTTATATCCAAAGACGACATTGTCGAATTCAACTTCGCCTTTTACGTTGGACAATTTTACCAAGTTATTCGATTCAACCGCTTCTTCTGGCTCGTCCAAAAACTCGAATACTCGCTCGGCGGCAGCAGCTGTCGATTGCAAAATATTAGCGATATTAGCAACCTGAACTAGCGGCTGATTGAACTGATCGACGTATTGAATAAACGCCTGAATATCGCCGATTTTTAGCCGACCGTTAATTGCCAGCCAACCACCCAAAATTGTCATAGCAACGTAGCCAATATTGCCAATGAAATTCATAATCGGGTGAATCAAGCCAGAAAAGAACTGAGCCTTCCAAGCGCTCTCCTGAAGCCGATTATTGATCTTAGAAAACTTAGCAGTCGATTTTTTCTGACCGTTAAAGACGCGCATCACTTGATGCCCACCATACATTTCTTCAATGTGTCCGTTAAGTTCGCCAAGCTGCGTTTGCTGGCGTAAGAATTGTTTTTGCGAGCTCTTTGCAATCAGCGTAATCACGCCACCCGCCAGCGGAAGCACCAGTAGCGCAACTAGCGACATCTGCCAGCTAATCGAAAACATCATCACCAAAATTCCCAACACCGTAACCGTTGAAGTTAAAATTTGCGACAAACTCTGATTTAGCGTTTGGCTAATCGTATCGACGTCATTAGTTATGCGACTAAGAACTTCGCCGTAAGTTTGCTTATCGAAATAACTCAGCGGCAAGCGATTTATTTTTTCGGACAATTGTTGTCGCATCCTGAAAGTTACGGTTTGCGTCACCTGAGTCATTATCCACGTTTGAATATAGCGAAAAATTGCACTCAACACATACATTCCGACTAGCAAAATAATTATTCGCCAAATAGCGTCAAAATGAAATTCTGGACGCCGACTA
>QWCL01000865.1_pt1 | contig 10307 bp, 5 predicted proteins | sample 1972551 | NCBI WGS metagenome assembly QWCL01 (sample SAMN09866709, study PRJNA288562) | Human oral metagenome isolate term2_saliva, whole genome shotgun sequencing... | isolation source: mouth | host: Homo sapiens | place: USA: California
TATGGAAGTCGAAAAAATCATGCAAGCACTGGAGCAGAAGCATCCAGGTGAGTCAGAGTATTTACAGGCCGTACATGAAGTACTCATGTCTGTAAAGGACGTTTACAATCAGCACCCAGAGTTTGAGCGCGCAAGTATTATTGAGCGCATCGTGGAGCCTGAGCGTATTATCACATTCCGTGTGCCTTGGGTTGATGACCAAGGGAAAGTACAGGTAAACATTGGTTATCGTGTACAGTTTAATGGTGCTATTGGCCCATACAAGGGTGGTCTGCGTTTCCACGCATCAGTAAACCTCAGTATCTTGAAGTTCCTCGGTTTCGAGCAAACATTCAAGAATGCACTCACCACATTGCCTATGGGTGGTGGTAAGGGTGGTTCAGACTTCTCTCCACGTGGTAAGAGCGATGCTGAAATTATGCGTTTCTGCCAAGCTTTCATGAATGAGTTATATCGCCACATTGGTCCAGATGAGGACGTTCCTGCAGGTGACATCGGCGTTGGTGGTCGTGAGATTGGTTATCTCTTCGGTCAGTATCGCAAGTTGACCCACCAGTTCCAGGGTATGCTCACAGGTAAGGGCAGAGAATGGGGTGGCTCTATCCTCCGTCCAGAGGCTACAGGTTATGGTGCACTCTATTTCGTTCATCAGATGATGGAGACTCATGGTCTTGACATCAAGGGTAAGACTGTTGCTATCTCTGGTTTCGGTAACGTTGCATGGGGTGCTGCTAAGAAGGCTACCGAACTTGGTGCAAAGGTTATCACATTGAGTGGGCCTGACGGTTACATCTACGATCCAGACGGCATCAGTGGTGAGAAGATTGAGTACATGCTCGATCTTCGTAACAGTGGCAACGATGTTTGTGAGCCATACGCAGAGAAATATCCAGGCGCAAAGTTCTTCAAGGGTCATAAACCTTGGGAGCAGAAGGCAGATATCTATTTGCCATGTGCTACACAGAACGAGCTCAACGGTGAGGATGCCGACAAGATTCTTGCATTCAAGCCATTGTGTGTTGCTGAGGTTTCAAACATGGGTTGCACAGCTGAGGCTGCTGAAAAATTCACTGAGGCTAAGCAGCTCTTCGCTCCTGGCAAGGCTGTTAACGCAGGTGGTGTGGCAACATCAGGTCTCGAAATGTCACAGAACTCTCTCCGTCTCTCATGGAGTCCGGAAGAGGTTGACCAGAAGCTCCATTACATCATGAGCTCTATCCATGAGCAGTGCGTGAAGTATGGTAAGCAAGCTGATGGTTACATCGATTATATTAAAGGCGCTAATATTGCGGGCTTCATGAAGGTAGCGAAGGCTATGCTCGCACAGGGTGTCGTATAATAAAGACCAGTCTTTCTATTCTCTCCCTGCCTTCAAGGTAGGGAGGGAATATATTCTCTTTGAGAAGGCTGGTAATACTTAACAATAAAATGTATAGAACCAAACTTCTCTTGATAGCGTTATTTACGCTATGCAATATCTTTACGCTGACCATTCAAGCACAGTCAGACGGTAAAGCTTCTTATTATAGTAATGGATTGCACGGTCGCCGAATGAGTAATGGCGAACGCTATGATCGTAATGCATTTACTTGTGCACATCGCACGCTTCCCTTTGGTACACGTCTAAAGATTACAAATCCTCGTAACGGAAAGTCGGTTATTGTCCGTGTAACGGACCGTGGCCCTTTTGTTCGTGGTCGTGTGGTTGACTTATCATACGCTGCTGCACGCGAGTTAGGTACGCTTGCCAGCGGTGTGGCCTACGTCAAGGTTGAACTGGTACGTAAAGAGACAGAGATTCCGTACCCTTCTGGATCGAATGGTGCGATTGAGATGCCTGAAGTAGAATATGGTACTGCAGGTATCTGTTATGAGTTTATCCCAGAATGGGAGAAGGTTGAGGAGGATAAACCTAAGGAGATTGAACGTAAAGTGGATACTCACTTGAATAACAAGAGGGTGTCTAATCAGGCTAAGCTTGAGAAAGAATACAATACATCATACAAACAAAAACAGGCTATTAGTTCTAACAATCAACAGACCTCTAAGGTCAAGCCGACAACAACACCTGCCCGTTCGTCTCAACAAACAGCTAATCGACAGCAAACAACCCAACAGAATAAGGCAAACACACAGCCCACAACGTCTAAGAATGGGTCAAGTAGTAGTTGGATGAACTTCTTTAAGCGAGTCAAAGATGGTGTAACAGGCCTCTTTGAATAAGTAATCAATTGTCTATATATCAGCTTATAAGAGATAACTTAGCCCCAAGTTCTTTGTCAAGCAGATTATTTCTCGTTGTCACAAAGCTATATATAAACAACATCTTCTTAGGAAAATAAACAAGATAAATGGGGTCAAGTAGTAGTTGGATGAATTTCTTTAAGAGAATCAAGGATGGTGTAACAGGCCTCTTTGAATAAGTATCAATTATCAACATATCAGTTCGTTAGAGATTTCGCACGCCTCATCTCATTGTCAGACAGATTGCTTCTCGTTATTATAAAGTTATACATTAAGCTACATAAACTTGGGGAAACAAACAAGTTACATGGGTCAAGTGGCAGTTGAGTGAACTTCCTTAAACGAGTCAAGGATGGTGTGACAGGCCTCTTTGAATAAGTAATCAGTTATCAATATATCAGCTTGTTAGGGATTTAGCATACCTCATCTCATTGTCAAACAGATTGTTTCTCGTTATTATAAAGTTATACATTAAGCTACATAAACTTAGGGAGACAAACAAGATATCGGCAAGAGGTGTTAGCCTCAACACCATCTAATGAATTAAGGAACATCGTAGTCTAATAACTTATTGCGCTTAAACTATTGAACTCGACATAGAAATAGGGGATGCATCAATTACCAGATGCATCCCCATTCCGTCATTTAAAGTTATCGTTATCAGTAGTTAGTACTTACACAATAATATCTTTATAATCTCTATCTAATTGTATTCTTTTGAACAGCAGGCACTTAAAAAAGCATCCTTAGCTTTCGTCATCTATGCCTTGTTGACCTTCTTATCGACTCGTGTTCACACTTATATTTGCAACCTTACAGATACTCTTCTGCCCTTGCAGAATAGTCAATGCAAATCGTGACACGCCGCTCTTCAATTTCTTATCACCTCTTATATATATGGTGTAACTAATGGTCTTGCCTGGCTCTATACGTTCTATTGGTCCAGAAGGATTAACAATAACATTCGCATTCCCTGTAGTCTCCATGACTGAAGGGCGCAAATTATTAATAACACTTTCGCCATGATTCGTTACGTCAAATACTATCTTTCCTGCTTCATTGCGTGACAACAGTCCATCGTGGTTCTCATCTTCAAAACGAACGTTTGACAACTCAATCCTTGGAGCATTTTGATAAGTAGCCGATAGCCTGTCTACACTAATCTCCTTAGGAGTTGTCTTGTTCGGCTGAGCGACATTACTATTGTTCGCTACATCGCTATCTTGGAAGTTATAGATACGGTCGTCGCCTGAGTTAGTATTATCAAAACCACTACTATCTACGCCGCTTGGCTGAATATAATCATCCGTCTGATTATTATAATCATACCCCGTACGGTCTCTCCTCTCACGTGCCTTACGTTGCTGCACCTTCTCATAGTGGTCGTGTACATCCTCTCTCTGACGCTGGTCTGCCTTCTGACCCATCTTAGCACCAATGATAGCACCACCAGCCATACCGACTATTGTACCAATATCCGAACCTCTTGCTCCACCAGTAATACCACCGATGGCACCTCCAAGAATACTCCCTAATGAGCCTCCGGACATTGCACCCGACCCAGCGTATGTACCACAACTACTTAGCACTACTGCTGCGGAGAGAGAAAGAATGAAACCCTTCGTCATAACTTATAATCTTTTAACGTTAGCAAAATTAGCTACATTTTTTCACACTTACAAAGATATTTCCCTACTCGATGGAGGGAAAACCCTAAAACACACTTTTCGTGTCTCAGAACCCATGATTATAAGCAATCTAAAACATCTTTGTCAGCCTTTTTTACCTCCGCTAAGAATCTACTTTTATCACCTCTCCTAACCACAAGTGTACCAACGAGACACTCCTATAAGGACATTAAGAAAGAGAATGAAAAAGCTATACATACAGACAGGAATGTAGGGGTATATCGGTAAGCACTCCCCTTTTCTATTCGAAGAGGAGGCAGAGAGAAGCCTATAGAGACTATGAGAAGAAATCCCTCTATTATCTTTTTGTCATCATTTTTCGCTCTCCTACAATCCAACACATGCTCTTCAAGCTTCAAGAAGACGCCTTTCTATATTCAAGAACATGCCCCTCTTGCATATTGAAGAGGCCCCTCTTAGAACAAGAAAAGCGTCTTCTTCGACACTAAACGTAACACACTGATTACTTGAAAGTTGAGAACCCAAATAAAGCGGATATTGTAACCTTACATTTAGCGTTCTTTACTCAGTATTAAGTAAAGGTTTTTCATAACACTGTTAACACCTTCGCTGTATGCGGTAATTACCAAGAACATCTCATAAGCATGCAAAAGATATAAAAAGATGTATTTATCTTCTAAGAGACTAACAAGGATATTTGCACACAGGGTGAGCACAAACACAGGTAGCCTCACCTCTACTTCTTGTTTAAATACAGAGCGAAACTGTCACAGAAATACCCCTACAAGAGAGCTTGTAAACTTAGCAGACATTCCTTTCCAGCCTCATGCTTCGACTACAAAAGTGTTATAGTATCATTCGAACTGTCTGAAGTATTTTCTTTTATAGGGATGTACAACAACTGATTGTCAAAGGCAACATAACGTTTATCACCCCATGTAATAATACCAACAGCATCATCTAAGGTGCAACTCCTCAATTCCTCATGTTTAGAGACCGACACTCTATACTCTTTCCCAGCCTCATCTCTAACAGAAATGTATGTCGGCGTAATTGCTTCTAAGCCAAGATAGAAGGTATAAGAATAGGCCTCAAAATCGTTTATAAGCTCTGTCCCTTCTCTCGTTGGAGGTATCCATCCTTCTTTTGCACGCCTCAACTGCATCGGACGAAACCATGACACATCCATCATAAACGAGTCGAACGACATCAACAAAGGGTCATCCTCGTCGCTGAATGAGAAATATAAATAGGTAACATCATCCTTTGACAGTAGATCGTTATTAAGCCACTGCGCTACAGAGCGGGGATGTTGCACACAGGCATAGTCCTCACCATTACTGTGAAAAGTGACCGTGAATTGTTGCTGATGTAGCGTTTTATCCTCGTCGTCTTTGTGAAAATAATGAGTGAAAGCATACCCCGTTGCTGTCTCTTCAACTTCCCAATAGTCTGCATGATGTTCATTATGATGTTTGCCCAACCAATATCCGTCAAGATTAGGGTAGACTTGATTCCACTGTTCACGGCGACCAGTCTCCGCAAGTTGCTCTGTACTAACAAGAACAGACAGATTACTAAGTACGTCTATCGTGAGCTTTATCAATCGAATACGGGTCAGCTTCTCCTCTACATCCTTCAAAGCTTTATGGAAGAGGGCCATGCGAGGTGTCTGTACAAAGAGTATATTCCGATGACAAACACCCGAAAAGAAACGATAGACACGCTCATATTGTGTTCGCATCTCCGCCACATTACCTTGTCGTGTCTCGACAGACTGAGGCAGAGCACCAAGCATTATCAAGAGGAAAATAGCCAGACAATAAACGTCTTTTGCCTTCAACTGCTGGAGAATTTCTCGTTTGCAACCCTGTTGCTGTTCATCGATCTCATCATCGAAGATACATACATTGACTATCTGTTCACACCATACAGTCTGATTGTTCACTTTATCTCCGCCTGTCAAGTACGCTTTATACTTCTCTATCAGCTTGGCAACTTGACTATAAGCATCCAACAGCCACTCAATAGAAACACCCATTTCGTCATACCATTCACGTGCCAACTCATGAAAGATGGCCCTACGAAGGAACGCATCTTTCCCACCAACACGACCAAAGGAGTTGTTGCCTCCACCCGACTTTCCTATATGTTGCCACAATTCCTCACCACTATTATAGAGCAACCGGAGCTTAAACAGAGTGTTCAACTTCTCTTTCATCTCCTCATCATCCCTGTCTATGGCTACCGGCTTGCCTGATGACTCGACAGTTGTACGTTCTAAATTAAGGACCTCATCACCTTTATTCTTATCTTTCATACTATTCTTTGTAAGTCGCTTCCTTCTTCTATCCGCAACTTTTCTTATATGTCTACCTCCCCTCCATGTGGAGAATAACAACTGGGTTTACGCACTTCAAGAAGAAAACAGAACCTTCCTTTCTTCATATATTACTAATCGCAGCACTAAAGCCACTCTCCTGCAAAAATACAAATTAATTCCTTTGTGCCTCTCACGAAGTTACATTTATTTTGCAGACTGAGTCAAATACTCTAAAGAAATATGAACGACACGACACTAACCGTAACTATCTGTATTATGCAAAACTATAGCACTACCCTACTCACAACGTCCTATATAATAAGAAAGAACAATCCCGAAAGTCTATAAAAACCTTCGGGACTGATAAATCCAACCTTCCCGCTTTCTCATGCGGACAAGTTTGAGGTCATTCTATTCAACAGCTACAACTTTTGAATAGCCCTTCGTTTTAATGATATAGACACCTGATGGTAGGCTAACCGTCTTACTCCCTCTCACCATACCAGAATACCTCAGTTTGCCATTTAACGTATAGATATTCAAATGTATAGGTGATGCAGTCGTAAAACTTAGGCAATTCTTGCCCCCAGATACGCTAAGTGCATCATTAGAAAGAGTGTCTATTTGTGCTGAAACTGTGAAGATTCCTCCAATAGTCACAGAAGAAGTAACCTTAAAATTAGGAGAATCTACTTCTTCATCATTAAGTGTCAAAGTTTCAAGTTTGTATCCAGATGCGGGTATTGCTTTAATGACAAGATCTGTATTCTTAGCCACCTTTGTACCCGTCAGAACCTCAACACCATCCACTGTAAACACCTTTAATATTCCATAGTCAGGCTTCTGTATGGTGATATATGCCATGTTACAACCAGTTCCATCACCCTCATAATCGATCGTCCAACCCTTCAACTTAGCTATAGACGACTCCGCGTGCTCAGCATCATTATACTCTCCGTCTTTTTCACCACGAACGAAAAGCGTGTTACCTCGTGGCGTCTTTCCACTCTGAAGCGTTGGATAACGTGAAAGACTATAATAAAGATCATTTAGAGTACATGCATCCCATCTATTACCACCTACGTTCAGATAGGTCAACCGCTCATGTCCCGTAAGATCAAGACCTTCTAATCTATTGCCATCAACAGTGAGAGTAACAAGCTGAGGGTTACTCTTCACGTCTAAAGTAGTGACTGAATTATTAGAAAGCTGCAATGTCTTCAATGCAGGGTTCTTGCTAACATCAAGAGCAGTAATCTTATTATTTGAAACATAAAGTTCTACAAGTTCCGTCATATCCCTTACGTCAACTGTCTCTATCTCATTGCTACTTATATTCAAATAAACAAGCTTCTTGTTATGACTTAAATCTAAGCTTTCCAGCCAATTATTCTTTACATCAAGATAAGCTAAATCGACAGCACCTGTAACATCTATATTATCAACTTGATTACCATAAGCACGTAAATTGATAAGTTTGCTATTCTTGCTAACATCTAAGGAACTAAGGTCTGAATAAGAACAATCAAGAGACTCAAGATCAGTTAGTTTAGAAACATCTATGGACGTAATTGAATTCATATACGTAGAAAGAGAACGCAAATGAACATTATGACTTAGGTCGACAGCAGTTATCTTATTATCAACACCCACACCGGGATAACTTGAGAAATCAGCTCCTGTAACAGCGCCATATATCGTTACAGTTTGTCCAGATGTCTGTCCCTCTATGGTTGTAGGGGTTGATTTAACCTTCACTTTTACAAGTTCGCCATCTCCCCAGTCAATTGATACATCTTTTTCCTCACCACTTACTGAAAGGAAATACTGTTGGTCTATACCTGTAGGAACTGTTAGTTTGATATAATCATCATCACCAGAAACACTAAAAACAGGCTTTACAACAGCTGCTTCTGACACGACAAAGATACTATCAGCAATCAATTTACCATTCACCTCCACGCCAACGAACTTTGCACCAGTAGGTGCTGTAGCATCTATCTTAATTGGGAAACCAGGCAGAACTTTCCCTTTAATAGGCTCGTAAGTTGCAAAATACCCATCATCAGGAATTTGACTTAGTGTATAACTGCCTCCATTTTCAGATGATTGCATAGTTATAGAGACAGAATCCATAGAAGCAGTAGCATCACCATGAACATCTAATTTATAAGAATTGTCGGCATCATCATCTAACATCCCAGTATTAGCATGTTCGTAGTTAGCCCCTGATAGGAAAACATTCGTACGATAAGAAATACCTGTATGAGACGGCATTGCTTTGAAAGTAAAGTTCAGTGACTGAGGCGTAGTATTCTTACAGTCACGCATATCAAGGTGATTCAGTCGGTTAGTACCGATAGCACCATGCATATCAAGGAATTGTATTCCAGTATTCCGTACACTCACACTACGCAAAAAACGCTGATGTGATAAGTCAACACGTTGTATCTTCGTATTATCAATATTAATTGTCTGAAGATTTGCAAGGTTAGACACATTTAAACGAGACAACTTTGAGTCACTGAGTTCAAGCGTTGTTATATTCTTATTACTACTTAAGTCAAGCTTTGCGATGTCAGTATTAGACGCATCAAGCATGATAAGCTCAGGGTTATTGATAAGGTTTAGCTCTGTTATCTTTGTACCCTTTATAAGGAGTTTCTCAAGTTTTGCTTGTTGCGTAACGTCAATAGATGTTACTCCAATATTCCCGCTGATATCAACATCACGTAACTCTGGATAATTATTACCCAATTCCAATTCTAACAAACTACCGTTCGCAAGATTAAGATAACGCAGATTAGGGAGACTGATAGGATAAAAGTGTGTAATATCTCCATCTGACATGTCGATATTTCGTAGCTCTGTACTGCCATTAGGAAATAAGACAGTAGCCAACAATTCATTATGATTGGCTGTAAAGTTAGATAATTTCTTAAAATTGCGTAGGTCTAAACGCGTAATCTTATTATAGCTGAGGTCAAGTGTAACAAGGTTTGGCGCACCAGACAAATCGATACCTTCGTAGGTCAATTCGTTCCTCTTAGCTTCTATCTGTTTTAAGTTAGGTTGATCCTTAAAAGCAAGATATGTTGCCTTTGCTTCAGACACCTCAACGGCAGAAAAGTCACCATAGACAACGATTGTGTCCTTTAGTAACTTCCCTGTCACCTTCTTATTACTACTCCAACCTTCTAACGTAGCCTCTTGTTTATTACCATCTCCCCAGTCAACAAATACTTTGCTGGCATCATCGGTTCGAGTAACACGGAACATAAAGTCTTGCCCTACGGGCGTAGATGTTGCAATCCTCATTTCACCATTTGTTTGTGCGAACGTCACTAAAGACACAAACAAAGAAAACATCAGTAAAAATTTCTTCATAAGCTGTAATGTCTAAGCACTTTATAAGAAAGGTTTATCAAACGACAGAACATAGAAATTAACCATAGTTCTGTCTACTAAAACGTAAAGAACATCGTGATAGTGCTATTAAACCACAATATAAATCACGCTTTTGGTTGCAAATATAAGTAAAATAAATATAATCTGCAATATATTGTAACATTAACTATTATCATTTATTACATATCACAGAATAAGAGTCAGGTGTAAGTCCACAACAAATACTTAGATTTTGACATTAACGAATAAAGGAACATGAACTATACTACATCACCTGAAACATCTGAAAAATCGAGATTTTTAGGTAACAAAGTCTATTGTTGCATGGTAGAAGATGAGGGAATTGTAAGCAGCAACTGATTGTAAATAGCTGATTAGCCTATTCTCTCTACTTCGTTACAAATAATCATCTTAGTCATCTTAACCAAAGGACAACTCTTTCCGACCCACTCTCTTGTCTACTTACCTATTTACAAGTACCTCATCTTACCGCCTTTACATATTTACAAAAATTAATCGTCATTTTTATTGCTTAATATATTTATTTTATTTATATTTGCTCACATAATAAGAAATATATAGACAACCGTTAAGCAACACTTTATGTGTCGTAAAACATACTAACACTAACCTACAATCGAAATTACAATATCTACAATACTTAAAAACCATCTTTAGAGTAT
>QWCL01001153.1_pt1 | contig 10288 bp, 9 predicted proteins | sample 1972551 | NCBI WGS metagenome assembly QWCL01 (sample SAMN09866709, study PRJNA288562) | Human oral metagenome isolate term2_saliva, whole genome shotgun sequencing... | isolation source: mouth | host: Homo sapiens | place: USA: California
CACATTGCTTGGGAAGACCATATTGGTCCGCATGCCACCATTGCAGTCAGCGCTCACGGCACAAATGACCAGCTCAGAAACACCAACTTCATTGCTGTCAGAACAAAAGACGCTATTGTAGACCGACTTGCAGCAAAGCGTGGAAGCCGTCCTATGGTCAACACGCTTGCGCCTGACGTAACTATTGTCGTGCGCGTATCACGCAACCGTGCCACGGTTGGCATTGACCTTGCTGGTGAGGCGCTCTTTAAGCGCAGTCTGACTGGCGGTCGAGGGCCGGCACGTGAGTTTGCGCCGCTCAGGCTGGACTACGCTGCTGCCCTTTTGTACCTGCAGGCGCAAACTGCCGCGAGTGCACCGCTCTTCTCGCCAGACGCGCCGCTGCCGGCGCTGCTGTTCCCGGGAGCGGGTGCGCTTGCACAGGAGGCAGCGGGCATGGCGCTGGATGTGGCGCCGGGCATTCTGCGCGCTCGCTGGGGCATGACGGGTTGGGCTGGCCACGACGACGATGCCTGGCAAGATTTGCTGGCCGAGGCCGATGAACGTGCCGAGAAGGGCCAAGAGCGCCAGGTCACACTCTATGCTGCGGACCCTCGCCCAAAGTCCAAGGAGGCTGTGCTTTACACGCTTCGTGCAGGCGGTCTCAAGGCTGACGTGCAGTTCTTGGCAGCTTCTGAGCTGCTAAAACATACAGAGCACTTCACGGGCATTGTTGCCGATCTCTCGTGGACCAAAGAAGAGCCTACACTTCAGGGCTCTGCTTACTCCACGCTTGGACTTTTTGCGGGACAGGCAAGCACGCTTCTTACCAGCGATACAAATACTGATACGGTACTCAGAGCAACTCCATCGCAGACACTTTCTGTCTACGTGGGCAACTCCATTGCCACCATGCGCTGCTACCCTGCCGCAATCGCTGAAGAAGTCGAAGCCGGTGCGTCTGATGCACCGGCAAGCAACTCTGAGTCGACCTCCGTTCCCGCAGGTCCCACCGTCATGGTTAACAACCAGCCGGTAAGCGTACTGGTTCCTGCATCAGATCAATTTGCCGCACGCCTTGCTAAGGTGGCCAAGCAGCGCGCTAAATGGGCTCGTAAAAACGACGTCTCGTGCTATCGCGTCTATGACGCTGACCTGCCCGATTATGCCGTCAGTATTGACATCTACAAAGGCGCCACAAAGCCAACTACCTGGCTGCAAATCTCTGAGTACGCTGCATCTAAAGAGATTGATCCAGACCTTGCAAAGCGCCGTCTCCTAGACGTCCTAGCTTTGGCTCCTCGCATTCTAGGCGTACCTAGCTCAAACGTAAATCTACGAACAAGAACGCGTGCAAAAGGTGGCTCTCAGTACTCTGACGAAGGCAGTGCTGCAGACAACTCCAGAAAAGAAATGCTGCTCATCGATGAGGGCGGCCTACTCTTTGAGGTCAACTTTGCATCCAGACTGGACTGTGGCATCTTCCTAGACCACCGCGATACACGTGCAGAAATTCGTGAGCTCATGAAGAGTGCCGGCGCAGCTAAGAGCTTCCTCAACCTCTTTGCCTACACAGGTACCGCTACCTGCTACGCAGCAGATGGTGGCGCGCTTCACTCCACAACCGTTGACCTCTCCAAGCCTTCGCTTGAGTGGGCCAAGCGCAACATGAAGCGCAACGGTTTTGACGGCGAGGAACACGAGTTTGTCCAGGCAGACGTTCTGTCTTGGATTACCGAGATGCGGCACACCAAAAACCGCTGGAACGTCATCTTCTGCGACGTCCCTACCTTCTCCAACTCATCGCGCATGAAGCAGAGCTCGTTTGATGTCCAGAGAGATCACGCTGAGCTTATTATTGGCATTTCTCGCCTTCTAACTCGCGGCGGCGTTGCCATCTTCTCGTGCAACCTGCGTACGTTCAAACCAGATGTCGAGAAAATCCAGCGAGCTGGCGTCGAAATTGAAGACATAACAAGTGAAACTATTCCGGAGGACTTCTCAAGAAATCAGAAGATTCACCATGCATATAAAATCTCGAGAAAACCGCGGGAAAATGAGTAAATTTTTCCGCTTGCAGGCAAAATAAGTACGTTTGTACATTCGTCTAGTTATAACTAGGTATATGGACTAACATATGATGACGAACTGTACTAATCATCTGTTGAGAGGATTAATAGATGAATACAAGTAAAGCTGCATTTCATGCGCTTTTCTCTAAGAATAAAGCCAAGAAATCAACTGGCATTCCTCTAAGTGCCGGCATGGTACTTGTTACCCTTGGCATCGTCTACGGTGACATTGGCACTTCTCCAATGTACACCATGAAGGCAATTATTGCTGGTAACGGTGGTCTTCTTACCATGAGCACCGATGTTGTTTTGGGTGCTCTGTCCCTCATTATCTGGACGCTGACACTCATTACAACCGTTAAATACGTCATGGTTGCAATGAAGGCAGACAACCACAATGAGGGCGGAATCTTTGCGCTCTACAGTTTGGTTAAAAAGTGCGCCAAATGGCTGATTATTCCTGCCATGATTGGTGGCGCAGCTCTTCTTGCTGACGGTATTTTGACCCCAGCTGTTACAGTAACCACCGCTATTGAGGGTTTGCGTACTATTCCTGCAGCTCATGCTATCATTGGTGATAATCAGCACATTGTTGTCATGATTACCATCATCATCCTCTGCACCCTCTTTGCCTTACAGAAGGCAGGTACTTCTACCATTGGTAAGGCCTTTGGCCCTGTCATGACGCTTTGGTTCTTGTTCTTGGGTGCCATGGGTGTTATGAACATGTTTGCTGACATTAGCGTTGTTCGAGCTCTTAACCCAGTCCGCGGCATTCTGTTTCTCTTTGATGGCAAGCTCAATGCAGCTGGTCTCATGGTTTTAGGTAGTGTCTTCCTTTGTACCACTGGTGCAGAAGCACTTTATTCTGACATGGGCCACGTTGGCAAGAGCAACATTTACGTAAGCTGGCCTTTTGTTAAGGTCTGCTTGATTCTGAACTATCTTGGACAAGGCGCATGGCTCATTACCAACCACAATAACACCGTGCTAAATACTATCAAAGACCTCAATCCTTTCTTTGAAATGCTTCCTGGTCAGCTTAGACCATTTGCCGTTATTCTCTCTGCGCTTGCTGCAATTATTGCCTCTCAGGCACTGATTACCGGCTCTTACTCCATTGTCTCTGAGGCTATTAAGCTTGACCTTATGCCTCATATCAAGATCAACTACCCCTCCACAACTAAGGGCCAGATTTACATTCCACTTGTAAACAACATCATGTGGGTTGGTTGCATTGGCGTTGTACTTCTCTTCCAGAGCTCTGAGCACATGGAAGCAGCGTACGGTCTTGCAATTACCGTTACCATGCTCATGACCTCAATCTTGCTCTACACCTACCTGGCTGTTATCAGAAAGCGCCTATGGGCGGCCATTCCATTCATTCTTTTCTTTGGTGCTATCGAGGCTATGTTCTTCTTCTCAAGCCTTACCAAGTTCTTCCACGGCGGCTACTTTACCGTTCTTATGGCTACCGCAATCTTTGTTGTCATGTTTGTCTGGCGGCGCGGTACCGCTGTTGAGAGGACGCAGAGCGTTTATCTCCCCGTAGATAAATACATTGACCAGCTCCGTAGCTTGAGCCACGATGCAGATTATACAACCCTCGCTGATAACCTGGTCTTCTTGACCAATGACTCTTCATTTGACAAGCTGGATCGAGACATCCTCTATTCCATCTTGGATAAGCGTCCAAAGCGTGCTAAGGCCTACTACTTTATTAACATCTCGCTGACAGACGATCCAAATACCCGTGAGTTTATCGTCAATGACTTTGGTACAGACTTCCTGTTCAAGATTACCCTGCGTCTTGGCTTTAGGGTAAACCAGCGTATTAACACCTATCTGTATCAGATTGTTGGTGACCTGATTAAGAACAATCAGCTTGCTCCACAGAATCACAAGTATTCCATTTACAAGGAGCACTCCGAAATTGGTGACTTTAGATTCTGTCTGCTGCGTAAGGTACTAGCTCCAGAGACTGACATCAACGGTTTTGACGCTCGCTGCCTTGAGCTCAAGTACTTTATTCGTCGCATCTGCGGATCTCCTGCTCGCTGGTATGGTCTTGAGAACTCCAACATTGTCTTTGAATACGTTCCTCTGTTCTCCAAGGTTAAGCGCGGGCAGAAGCTTACTCGTATCACGCTTGATGACGCAGCTCAGACGGGTTCTATGCCACTTGTTGAGGCTCCTATGAAAGAGCGTATTGCAGAGATTGAGGAAGACGAAGATATCTTTGCAGAAGCGCTGCACAAGGAGCGCGTTGAAAACGCAGCTACTGTTGCAGACTACGTTGGTGGCGATACCGCTAGCTTCCGTCCTCTTAAGCTTGATGAAGAAGAGGTTGATGAAGATGTCTTTGAAGACCAACAAGACATCAATCACTAAGCCTAGCGCGTAGTAGTTTTACTTCTCACAACAAAAGCCGACAGATTGTATCTGCCGGCTTTTTCTTTAAACAATATGTCTCAAGCAAAACTTTAAAGCGAAAACTCTGAAGCACTACGCTCCCAGCGCCAAGCACTTACTCCCCCAGTGCCGAGCGCTTACTCCCCCAGCGCCCACGTAAGGAATCGCGAGAAACCTGCCTCATCGTTAGTCAAAGTGATATAGGTTGCAGCCTCAAAATCCTCACGACGAGCGTTAGCAACTGCAGTACCCATTCCAGCTGCAGAAAGCATTGCAACATCATTGAGCGAGTCGCCAAAGGCTGCAGCGCTCTCTGTGGAGATACCAAGATAGTTGCACAGCCATTGAAGTGCGGCGGCCTTTGAGGTGCCGTCGGCCAAGATCTCCATTCCCATACTCATGGAAGCCGTGCCACTGAGCCCTTTTACCGAGGCAACAGCATCTGCTACAAGCGCCTGATACTTCTCGCCTTCTGAAACAGACCAATAGGAACCAAGTCGCTCGATGGTAGTAACGCCTTCAATAAACTCCTCAACGCTTTGGTCAAAGGGAGTACGCGAGCGTTGCATAAATGCCGCATGATCTGCGGGAATACCCAACTGAGAGATAAGATTGTGCCTTGAGCGCTCTAGATATACACCACCATCTGCAAAAATATCAAAAGTGACAGGAAGGTCTTTAAGCTTTTGATACAACTCAAGCGCCTGCTCCTTGGTAACAGTAGACTCGTGCAGTACCGTCTGAGTAGAAAGATCTCTAATGATGGCGCCATCGCAGGACACCACGTACTTAGAAGCAGGATGGTTCACAACTTCTTTTGGCAGCACGTTAAACGCGCGTCCAGAGCATGGGACAAAAGGAATGCCTAGCTCAGCCAGACGATCCAACATTGCCATGTTTTTTGAATCAAGAGATTTATCGGTATGCAAAAATGTCTCATCCATATCGGAAAAGACAATATCTACTTTCAGATTTGATACATCTTGAGTGAGCCAAGACTGCTTTTGAGCAATGAGTTCTTCAGTTGAAAGCTCTGACAAAACACTACCCCTTTAAGGACGGTACATAAACGTAAAGACCTCTTTATGGACGATACATAAACGTGAAGACCTCTTCACGCTGCATATTTACTTGTACACCAAGCTTTTCTGAGACGGCATCAAGACGCTCTTTGAGGCTCAAGAAGGACTCAGCATCCTGAAGTTCAACCAACATGGTCATAGTAAAAATACCAGACAGAATGGTTTGAGCGATATCTAAGATGTTGGCATTTGACTCAGCCAAAGTGGTAGAAATTGCTGCAACAATTCCTGGAGCATCGCTGCCCAAAACAGTAACAACAGCACGATTTGCAGATGTTTCTGAAGCCATAATTTCCCATCTCTTGAACGGATGGTTTAATTGTAGCAGTTTAATTTCTATATTGTTTATATGCACGTTAAGCGCTGCTTTAGGTTACGGTATGCTACTTTTCCATCTCGCAAGAAAATAAATGAGCCGCCCGTAGGCGGCTTATAAAAGCTGATTAGTTGAGTGTTAGGCTTTGGATATCAACCGTTTCCAATTCTCATAATCTTCTGGTAAAAGGTACTCCTCCATCGGAGCATCTCCGAGCATTTTTTTAATAATATCAACTGACCTCGTACCAGAAGCAGCGGCGGCATACAGATGCACGCAAATCATCTTCTTTGACATACCTCCGGTGCAAAGACAATAACCAGTGCGGTATTTATCTACAATTTTCGATAATTTTTTTATATTTGATAATGTTTCCACAATCTCCACCAATCGAATAATTACTTGTTGGGTTAATTATACTGGTTTAATTTCTGCATTGTTCACATGCACATTAAGCACCGCTTTGGTGCTAAAAGGCATACAAGACATGTGTCAAACATAATTTCCAACACGCCTAAAATATAAAAAGTGCTATCCAGAGATGGTCTATGAAAGCTAGTTGATTGATGAAGGTTAACCCCAAGCAATAAAGCCTGATTCATCGAATCTTCCTCTACGTTCAAACCAATGAAAGAGCTTTACCACATATCTAGCGAACTCGTCACGCTTAGAAAGTACGTAATCAATCATCTTAAAATTGGAATCAAAACGAATCGTGCCGGGATTCTTGCGGTCTCCCTCTGGATAATATTGATAGGTTGCAACACCATCAACTATTCCAAGAAGTTCAAATTCAAGCATTATTGATTACCTCCTTTCTTGCGCTTCTTAAGCTCCATAACTACACTCTCGTAATTGTACGCTATGCTTTTCCAATTTCTACGCCATAGCGCGAACTAAACACCTTTTGAATCTCGTCAACGGTGCAATTAAGTGCCGTAATAAGCTCGTAAAGACCGCGATTACTGGCCATCTTAAAAATTCTCTCGTGAGAAACAGGCGGTTTCTTGTTGAGCGAACGCGCCTTATCAATACGAGCTCTAAATGTTTTAGCAATACTAATGGAGTCTTTACAAGAACCTTCTCTGATGGCATGTCTAAAGTGAGATTCTTCAAGAGAGGCGTTGTGGATGTGAAAGGTAATGAGTTCAATTTGAGGATACATATCAACAAGATTTGTAGCCTCATCACGCGTCATAAGATCGCGTAGTCTGAACTCTTGATCAAGAGGAAATACAATCTGAACAGGATGTTTTTGCCCAATAGGAGACAAAACGTAGGCCGGAGTAGGCTCCGAAACTACATTTTCAACAAGACATACGCCCTGACCTGGGTGAACGCAAAACTCGCCAACAGCTCGCATAACACCACTCCTCTCGGATAACAATAGTATACCATGAGAAGCGTGTTTTAAGCCAATGACCTGCAACTTTATAACTTGTCGTAGGTCATTCAATAACATAACAATATTTTATATAAGGAATCTAATCAATCATTGTAATAGACTCAATGACTGGTTGCTCTGAAGCAGGGATAGTTCCATTTGAATCGGTTGGGGTTACGCCTTTACAAATTGCATCGACAACGTCCATTCCACTTGTTACCGTGCCAAATGCAGCGTAATTTCCATTCAGAGTTGAGTTGTCTGCCTGCATGATAAAGAACTGTGAGCTTGCAGAGTTTGGATCTTGGGCGCGTGCCATGGAAATAGTTCCACGTGTATGCGAGATGTTATTCTCGACACCGTTTTTGGTAAACTCGCCCTTGATTTTATTCTCGGATCCACCTGAGCCATTGCCCTTAGGATCTCCACCTTGAATCATGAAGCCGTCAATAATGCGATGGAACGTAAGGCCGTTATAGAAGCCTGACTCGGCAAGATGGGCAAAATTGGAGACCGTAATAGGAGCAACGTTTGCGTTAAGGGTTGCCTCGATAGTGCCGTAATCCTTCACCACAATACGAACATGGTGAATGCCCTTTGCATACGGGTCATCCGCTGCTACAGAATCAATGTAGCCCTTGTTTTGTGAGCTCTGAGACTGCGTCTGTTGCGTCTGTTGGGATTGCTGTGATTGCGAGTTTGCTTGTGACTGAGACTTATCAGCACCCCTCATAAGAGAGAAGAATATTGCTCCTACCGCAAGCACAACGATGACTATAACACCATACAGTCGGCGATTCTTTGTTTGAAACACGCTATGCCCTCCTCTTTAAGCAGACGCACACGAAACAATCCAAGAAACCAAGTTGGCAGTTGCATTGCCTGTTCTCTCGGCAAGAACGTGGCCCTTATCCCAAACAAGCGTGTAATCAACACTGCTCACGCCCGAGAAATGCTTTAGAGACAGGCCCAAATTGAACGAGGTGCAAATTGAAGTATCAGTATTCTGAGCGCCCTCATTAATACGCCAATAAGGAGCAACCGATGCTGTCTGATAGCCTTTGTAAGATGCGCTGGTAAAGTACAGTGGATTGAACATATCAACACGAGTTGGAATGTCATTCTCCAGCGTATCAGCCTTATTCAGATCAGAGGTCCAATCATTAGCGTAGCTGGACTTCCAATCGGCAAGCTTCATGTACGTATCAAGGTTCTTTTTAATGAGGTCAGCAGTCTGCTCATCAAAATGCAGTGTACTTTGCTCTCCAACACCAAAAAGCTGATTAGCGCGGGTGCTTCTATCAGGAGCATCAAAAGCTCCAACTGGAAGCGACGCGCCTCTTAAGGCTCGCGAGAAACCCCTCAAGTTCTCAAGCTCAACGCTCTGACGACGAAGGTTATATACAACCCAAATAGATTCTGAGTTCAGAGAGCCAAAATAGTGCGTAGAGGTATATGGGAACGCGTTGTCTCTGACAAAGTTATTTGCAGAGGTCTTGAGCTCGTTGATAAGAAGGTCTGCATATGATCCAGCGGTATAGACGCCAGAGTTAGTCTCATCAAGACTGACCTTACTGTCATTGCTGTCGAGAAGATCCATGTTGTTGACAAATGAGGCATATGCACCAGCAAGATCTTGCGAGAGAGGTTGGGTCCATACACCCTCAGCACGAGAATCTGTTGCATCTGCATACTGACCGGCCGACCACTCATACGCTGCGTCAGCGAGGTCGTATGAAGTTGCAGGACACCATGAAGCGCTGCCGTAAATAGAGTCTGACAGCTGCTCGCCCTTCTCGCTATGCGTAGCAGCGCCAACAGCCTTAAGATATGGCGTATAGAGCGGAGAATCGCCTGAGGTTCCAAGCACCGCACTAAGGCCGCCGCCAGCTGCAAAGCCAAACACAAAAATCTTTGATGTATTGCATGGGAGCAGCTCGTTGTTGTAGCGCAAATACCTGATAGCAGCCTTGAAATCTACTGCTGGCCAAGGAGATCCACCAGCGTAAAGCTCGTCCGAGCCGGTAGTTGAATCGTAACCGGCACTTCTACCGCGGAAACCTGCGTATACGTACACAAAACCAGCCTCAAGGTACGGTGCGAGGCCTTCGTATGCGTAGCTTGTAGGAGCGCTCTGAGGGAACAGCGTTGCCGTGTTAATAGGCATGACGATTGGCGCAGTACGTGCGGTGAAGCTGCCCACAACGGCTTTCTCGCTTACTTCGCACTCGTACGTCGAGCCCTTCTTGGTTCCCGAGAAATACTTACCAGGCACAAAAACCGAGAGAGTGTTTACCGACTTGCTTGCAGGCTTAGTGCAGTACTGAATGCCCAGCTGATAGTAGCAGTCGTTATCCTCGTCATAACTCCACTGGGTCATGTCCAGCTTAAGTGACTTGAACTCTTCAAGGTCCACGTTAGATGCAGGCTGATTCGTATCCTCAGACGTCCTTGCCTGTGGAGTACATGCAGCCAAGGTGCCTGCAGCTCCTAAAGCAGAAAGGGACAAGAATTCTTTTCTCGTAAAGGCCATAATTTCCCCTCGAATAGTTTATTCAGTGGAGGCAGCAACGACCGCTGACCTAGTTCAAGCTAGACAATCTATTGTACCAATTTGCAAACGTGTATGCTTAAGAGCAAGCGTTTAGAGAAACGAGTTAGCATGTCAAAAGTTGTCAACTTCTTTGACCTCATTCACCTTAATGAAAGACTTGCTCAGCAGGGTCTTCGAAGCAAAGTTCACCTGCGCGATGCATGCGGCAAGCAGTCTCTGTGGATAGAGCTCCCTTCTAGCGAGAAACCCGATGAACGCGAGAAAATCGATGGTCAAGAGCTTGAGAAAACAAAAGAGCAAGTTGAGGCATTTTTTGCAATAAAGGGCATGACCGTTGAATTTGACCTCACTGGTGGAAAAAATTTCTGGATTGTATAAATTGCCCGCTTGACGAAGCGCTTGAGTCTGTTATAGTAAATAAGCTTTTCGAAGCACCAATGGCTGGGTAGCTCAGTTGGTAGAGCAGGGGACTGAAAATCCCCGTGTCAG
>QWCL01000945.1_pt1 | contig 10249 bp, 6 predicted proteins | sample 1972551 | NCBI WGS metagenome assembly QWCL01 (sample SAMN09866709, study PRJNA288562) | Human oral metagenome isolate term2_saliva, whole genome shotgun sequencing... | isolation source: mouth | host: Homo sapiens | place: USA: California
GTAATACGGTCAGCATACATAATAACTTTCCCTTTTTCATTACGAGCCGCACGGCCTATGGTCTGAATCAAGGACGTATCACTGCGCAAGAATCCTTCCTTATCTGCATCTAAAATAGCCACTAAGGATACTTCTGGCATATCTAAGCCTTCCCGAAGTAAGTTAATTCCTACGAGGACATCAAAGACACCAGCTCGCAAATCACGAATAATATCAGCCCGCTCAATGGTGGCAATGTCGGAGTGTAAATAACGCACTCGAATACCCATTTCTTTTAGATAATTTGTTAAATCCTCTGCCATTTTCTTCGTCAATGTCGTTACTAACACCCGTTCATCCGACTTCGCACGGTCTTTAATTTTCCCTAACAGATCATCCATCTGCCCCTTAATAGGTCGGATTTCAATAATAGGATCTAGCAAACCTGTTGGACGAATGATTTGTTCTGCCACATTCGTCTGTACTTCCATTTCATAGGGCCCTGGTGTAGCAGAAACATAGACAATTTGGTTGATTCTCTCCACAAACTCTTCAAATTTTAAAGGCCGATTATCCGCCGCCGATGGCAAGCGGAATCCGTAGTCGATCAAGTTATGTTTCCGAGCTTGGTCACCATTATACATGGCACGAATTTGTGGCAAGGTTACATGAGATTCATCAATAAGGGTCATTGGCGCTTCTCCAGGTTGACGGTTGGACAACAGACGGGAGTAGTTTTCAATCCCCGAGCAATAGCCCATTTCCTGCATCATTTCAATATCATATCGTGTTCGTTGCTCCAATCGTTGCGCTTCTAAGAGACGGCCATTTTCATTAAAGTATGCCAAACGTTCAGCCAATTCTGTCTCGATGCGCCCAATGGCAAGGTCTAACTTTTCCTTCGTCGTTACATAGTGAGAAGCTGGATAAATAGCCACGTGTTTACGTTCTACAATAACATCACCTGTAAGCACATCAATTTCCACTAAACGATCGATTTCATCGCCAAACATTTCTACACGAATGGCTCTTTCACTGGTGCCAGCTGGGAAAATTTCCAACGTATCCCCTTGTACTCGGAAGGTACCCCGCACAAAGTTCATATCGTTTCGAGTGTATTGGATAGATACCAATTTACGAAGAATATCATCACGGCTATATTCCTGACCTTGTCGTAAGGATACGCAGAGGGTACTATAATCCTCTGGGTCCCCTAAGCCATAAATACAGCTAACAGAGGCGACGATAATCACATCTTTCCGTTCAAATAAGTTCATTGTCGCCGAGTGGCGCAATTTATCAATTTCTTCATTGATGGATGCATCTTTTTCAATATATGTATCGGTAGAGGCAATGTACGCCTCTGGTTGGTAATAATCGTAATAGGACACGAAGTATTCCACTGCATTCTTAGGAAAAAAGCTCTTGAACTCGCTAGCCAATTGGGCTGCCAGTGTTTTATTGTGGGCGATGATCAAGGTCGGCTTTTGCACAGCCTCGATGAGCTTTGCCATAGTATATGTTTTTCCCGTGCCCGTAGCACCTAATAATACCTGTGCCCATTCCCCTCGTTCAATGCCTTCCGCCAAAGACTCGATAGCCTTTGGTTGGTCTCCCATGGGGGAGTACGGCGCCTCTACTTGAAAGGGTATGCCTTCTTCAGGAAAATGATGCAATCCGCTCATAGTCCCTCCTTATATTTTCTATATTTGTAAACGTGAAAGTTCACTGTCAATTCTATATCTAGTAACTTCTATATTATACCATGAATGTCCATATTATTGTACTGTATGTTCGATACAAATACTATATATACCAATCACCTATGCTCATTAGAAAGCATCCGTTTTGATTTTCTACTATCTGTTAGATTGTTTATATAATCATAAGTATTCTTACTATAATTTTCTGAACTTTAACTAATACGTATATCGAGTATACAAAAAGAAAAGCTGAATCTAAGATCCAACTTTTCTCTCACTGTCTACTATAGTATTGTAATAGTGTTTATATCCGTACTTTATAATACTTTACTACAGACTAAGCGTTATTAGCATTAGCCCTATCAGTAGGCGCCAGATATCTATCCCTTGCCACGGATACGTCGCAATTCTTCTTCTGTAATTGGTGTATCTCCTTGCAAGGTTTGTGTGGCTGTGTCATCCCCTTCTAGCATTTCGATAAAGATAGCAATCCCATGATCCGATAAATGATGGCTTTCATCACCATGATCATGCTCTAAAGAGTGCTTCATATTCTCCGCAATACGATGGACAAAATTCCATTGCTCATCGGTGTAGCTTTCAATACGGCTAGCAATTTCCTTCCAATTGCTCAAAAGCAACCGTGTGAGGGGTCTGTATAAATCACCGCCTACAAATTCCATAATATCTACAGCACATTCAATGCTGTCCTCATCGATACCATAACCATTCATCTCATTTTGGTCCACCACATAGTCATATAATTGTTGTCTGGTCATGGCCTATTGTTCTCCTTTGTCAAAGAGGGCATTAGCAAATTCTTTTGCATTGAAAGGACGTAAGTCATCCATCTGCTCACCCACGCCAATCCAACGTACAGGAACGCCTAACTCTTCTTTAATAGAGATAACCACACCACCTTTAGCGGTGCCATCTAGTTTGGTTACCACAATGCCTGTTACAGGCACAGCTTCGCCAAATAATTTTGCTTGGCTTACTGCATTTTGACCTGTAGTACCATCAAGTACCAATAAGGTTTGATGCGGTGCCCCTGGGATTTGTTTATCCGCTACACGACCAATTTTTTTCAATTCTTCCATAAGGTTGACTTTCGTATGTAAACGCCCTGCTGTATCTACAATCACTAAGTCCGCTTCTTTCGCAATAGCTGATGCACAAGCATCGAACACCACTGCTGCCGGATCAGCACCTTCTTTATGCTTTACAATGGATACACCTACACGGTCCGCCCAAATGGATAATTGTTCCGATGCAGCGGCACGGAATGTATCCCCTGCGGCAATGATGACCTTTTTACCTTGTTCTGCATAATAATGGGCCAGCTTAGCAATGGTTGTTGTTTTTCCAACACCATTCACACCCACTACCAAGATGACTTCTGGTTTATGAAGCTCCAACACTTCCTCTTGAGCTCCTAACATTTCTGTAATGCGTTCTTCCATAAAAGGCATCACTTCGCTAGTGTTGTTGATAATTCCTTCTGTAACACCACGGCGGATTTCTTTCATTAAATACGTCGTTGTCTTAGGCCCTAAATCACCAGTCAGCATGGTCGCTTCTAAATCATCTAAGAAATCATCATCGATTTCAGCATAGCCGATAACGATGGTTTCTACTTTTTTTACAAAATTATTTTTTGTCTTTTCTAAGCCCGCTTTCACACGGTCAAAAAAACTAAATGCCATAATCGCTGTCCTCCTTTACTTCGTCAAAGGCTACTGTTAATAGACGTGACACACCTCGTTCCACCATAGTCACCCCTTGTAAGACATGGGCTGATTCCATGGTCCGCTTACGATGGGTTACCACGATAAATTGTGTAGCATCCCCTAAATTATGCAAATAGTGGCTAAATCGTTCCACATTCGCATCATCTAACGCAGCGTCTACTTCATCAAGTACACAGAATGGAGCAGGTCGATAATCTAGTAGCGCAAAGAGCAAAGCTATAACTGTCAACGCTCGTTCCCCACCAGATAGCAAGCTTAATTGTTGGCGTTTCTTTCCTGGCGGCTGGATATAAAAATCAATGCCACTTTCTAAAATGGATTCTGGGTTGGAAGCAACAATTTGCGCTGTACCTCCCCCAAACAATTGCGAGAAGACATGTTGGAATTTCTCACGAATGACAGTAAGTACATCTTGCAACTGTTCAGACATAGCCCCATCAATTTCAGCGATGACACCTTCTAATTGTTCTTTAGCTATCACCAAATCTTCTTTTTGCTCATGATAGAATGCTAATTTTTCTTCCGCTTCTTCATATTCTGCAATAGCATTCGGGTTGATAGCACCTAAGCTTTCAATTTGTCTTGCCAAGTTCACCTGTTGTTGTTTCCACTCATTTACGGATCCACCTAAGTGTATATTCTGTGCCTCTTGTTTAGTATACCCTAAAGCGCCTAATTGTTCCAATGCTTGTTCGCCTTGTAATTGATATTTTGTTAATCCTTCTTGTAGGTCCACCAGCTTTTTCTGCACAATTCGTTGGCGCTGTTCCTTTTGATTTCGTTCTTCTTGTAATTGGCTTAATTGCAACTCCCAAGTACGTACTTTGTCTTGACCACCTTTACGAGATTCCCCAATGGTGGCTACTCGTTGTTCTATAGCTTGTTTCTCTGATTCTAATGTTAAAACAGGTCCACCACCTAAGCGTACAACGTCTTCACGTAATTGGCTAATTCGATGATCTAAGTTTTCAATCTCTACTTTCTTATCTCTCATATATTGTTCAATTTGAGCTGCTTCTTTTTTGCTTTGCTCTAACAATAATCTAGATTGTTCCCAGCGTAATCGTATTCCTTGTAACGTTTCACTTCGGTCACGCTCTTGTTCTTGTAAGGTTTGCTCTTGAGACACTAAGGTTGTAACTTGCTCTTGATGTCCTTCTCGATTCTCCAACTGTGAAAGTTCACCTGTGAGCTTTTTAATTGTCTCTCCTAATGTATTTTGCTTTTCTTTAGCTTTTTGTAGTTCCTCATCGTAGGTTTGTGCCATTCCACTTAAGTTAGCTTGCTCACCTTGGGATCGTTGTTGCTCTTGCTGTAAGCTACGTAGCTGCAATTCTTCTTGTTCATAGATTTGGCGTAACTCCTTACCAGACTGTGTCAAAGTTTCAATTTCTTTGTCTAATCCTTGTAAAGACTGTGTTAACTCCTGTGCTTTGTCACGTAATGTACGAATATCTTGCTGTAATGTGTCTTGTTCTTCTTTACGAGATAAAATCGATACTTTTTTACGTTTTGTGGCACCGCCTGTTAGAGCACCACCTGGTTGCAATTGCTCTCCTGTTAAGGTAACAATCCGCAATTGTTGATGATATTCCTTTTGCAACGCCAATCCGTGGTCCAAAGTATCTACAATCAATGTGCGCCCTAAGAGCTGGTTAAATACACCTGTATATTGTGTGTCAAATTGAATACAGTCTACACCGAGTCCCAATACATAAGGAGATTGTAAAGCTTTATGCTCTAACCGTTTTCCCTTTACCATATCCATCGGTAAGAACGTAACACGGCCACCTTGTGTGCGTTTTAAGTATTGCACTGCTTCAGAGGCAATCTTTGCAGTGTCCGTTATTACTTGATGGATAGCTCCACCTAAGGCAGTTTCAATGGCTACTAAGAACTTTTCTTCCACTGTAAATACATCACCAATAGCTCCACGAATATGAGAAGACCACGTTTCTTTTGCTTGTAACACATGTTTTGTTCCATCCAAATAGCCTTCGTGCAGCTCTTCCCAACTATGTAGCAGTTCCAAGCGCCCCTCTTTAGATTGCAATGTTCTTTGTATGTCTACTAATTCCTGATTGTTTTGTCGACGTGCATCCTCTAACTGTTGTAAAGATTGTCGGGCTCTTTGCAATCCTTCTTGTGCTTCATTGACAACCTGTTGTTGTGCCTCTAACTGTGCGCTTGCCTGTGTCATAGACTGCTCTAAATCTTGTAAAGTAGCTTGTAAGCGTTGCGCATCATCTTTCTTTTGTGTCTCTAATTCTTCTGCTCTTGCTAGTTGATGACGAGCTTCTTCCAACTCTCGCACCACACTGATATGACGCTCATGAGCCTGTTGCTCAGCAACGCGCATACTATCTAAATTAGCCTTCACTTGACTAAGAGCATCTCGGGTACTTTGTAGATGAGATTCAGCTTGTTTCACCTCTTCTCCAATGGATGTGAGAGTGCTTTCCTGGTCTTTCAAGGATTCTACATCTCGGTCGTATTGTTGCTCTTTCTCCTTAATTTCTTCTTTCCAAGCTGCTAACTGTTCTTCCCCATCTTTTAACTCTGCCACCATATTGGCTTCTTTTAGGCGGGCTACTTCAATTTGCCCTGTGAGCTCTCCTAGTTTGCCTTGCAGGGTAGCATATTCATCTTCCATACTTTGTTGAGTTTCACGAAATGCTTGCAATTCATTTTGTGTAGCCTTATAGGACTCTTGGATCGTATCTAAAGTAGATTCTAATTCTTCTTGCTCACGAAGATAGGATAAGTTTTCATTCTCTTGTCGAGTAAATAGACGATCTGCCGTTTTATACTCATGAAACGCAATGGCCCCATCATAGCTGCGTTTCTCTTGTGATAATGCATTGTACTCACGTGTTACATTAGCTTTTGCTTCTAATTCTACTAATTGATCTCCAAGAGTACTCATTACATCATCTAATCGTTCCATATTACGATCTGTACTATTGATACGTCGAATGGCATCTTCTTTATTCATTTTAAAGCGAGAAATACCTGCCACATCTTCAAAAATTAAGCGCCGTTCTTCTGGTTTACTATTCAAGATAGCATCGATACGATTTTGTCCGATGATAGCCATAGAATCTTTGCCTAATCCCGTATCCGCTAATAATAGATGAATATCTTTTAACCGGCAATTTCTCTTATTGATTTGGAACTCACTTTCACCATTTCGATACATGCGGCGTGTGATAACTACTTCAGCTAGTTCTTTCCCTAACGTGCCATCACTGTTATCAAAAATTAAATTTACCTCTGCCGTATTGTGCGGGCGACGAGCTTCTGTGCCAGAAAAAATAATATCTTCTGCTTTTTGTCCACGTAAATGGCGCACATTGGATTCCCCTAAGACCCAACGAATCGCGTCGGTAATATTACTTTTACCACTACCATTAGGCCCTACAATCCCAGTCATGCCTAGAGAAAAAGACACTACAGTTTTATCAGCAAAGGACTTAAATCCCTTCATTTCTAATCGCAATAATTGCATGACTGCTTCCTTTCTATAAAAATAGGTATATTCTAGAATTATACAATCTATATACTATCCGACCTATATTTTACATTTATACCTATGTTCCACACCTTATCACATATTATTTATACAAAATACTAGTTAAGCCACCGTTATATACCTCTAGGAGTCCCATTAAAGACCCAAGCTATATAATACATCATCTATCGTGACATGCACGATTCCAGTATGGTTATCTTCCGCCTTTTGTTTCCAAGCCCATTCTATCTGCTCATATTCCTGCCCAAAGTACTCTATATTTCTATTCTTCAATCCACGTACTTTTGATGTGAAAGGCCTTGGATATTCTACGATAACCTTATGAATGATCCCAAATACTTCTAAGTGCTCTTCTACTGTTTGCTGGATTTGCTGGCGCCATTCATAGTTCACCACTAATTCCCCAAACGCAGGTGCATAGGGTCCTCCTACAATGCCACGACCAGCATCAAAATCTTCTGTACTTTGTAATCCTACACGTATAATCTGTGTGCCTTTACGTTCTAAATAAGATTTTAAAAAAGCACTATATGCTACCGCTTGTTCTATGGTTAACGGTACATAACTACCTTGACGCACACGATCAGCTAGTTCTGTATCTTCAATGACAATCACAGGATAAATACGACACACATCCGCCTGTAATTGTCCTGCTTTCACCGCCGTATTTACTAAAGTCGTCCACGTCTCTCCTGGTAATCCAGGAAGTAACTGTATGCCTAGTGTCATACCTTGTTCTCGAATCATTTTACAAGCCTGTTCAACATCCTCTACCGTATGCCCTCGTTTAGCCTCCACTAGCATGGACTCCTCTAATGTTTGTACCCCTAATTCAATGGTCCGTACACCACTCTCGTAAAGCTCTGCCAGTCGTTCTACTGTTATGGCATCTGGTCTCGTAGATAATCGTATTCCTTGGATGATTCCCTGCTGAAATGCTTCTTTAGCAGGTTCCAATAATGTATCTTGCACTTCTTGCGGGATAGCCGTAAAGCTACCGCCAAAGTATGCCACTTCCCATTGTCCTTTGTGACCTTGCTCAGATATTGCCTCACGAATGGACCTACGGATAGTATCCACCGATACCATTTCTTGTTGACCCGATATACGTGGCTGATTACAAAATACACAAATATAAGGACACCCAATATGAGGAATAAAAAATGGAAGTAGTCTAGTTTTCTCTTGTTTTACTTTCCTCATAGAATCCCCCTTAACTATAGATATTTCGTGTATGTAACCCTCATCAAAGAAAAAGGGAGTGGTTCCCCACCCCTCAATCCTTACTGTTGCATGAGCTTTTCATAAGCCTCTTTAGCAGCCGCTTGAGCTGCTATTTTTTTATTTCGCCCAGAACCTACTCCTGATGGCACTCCATCGATGACTACTTCCATAGTAAAGAACTTATTATGATCTGGTCCTTCTTCATTAATGACATGATACCGTATCACAGATTCTCCTTTTTGTTGTACCAACTCTTGGAGCAATGTTTTAAAGTCTTTTCCTACTTTTCCTGAAAGTGCCATTTGGAGATATCCATGCAAATGACTCAAAACGAACTGTCTTCCCACTTCGTAACCACACTCTAAATAGATAGCTCCTAAGACAGCCTCAAAGGTATCTGCTAAAATAGAGTTTCGATCAGCTCCACCGCAGTGACGTTCTCCTCTACCTAGTCGTAAGTAGGTACCTAATTCCAACGTACGGCTACATTCAGCTAAAGAACCTTCACATACAGTACAAGCTTTTAAGCGAGTCAGTTCACCCTCAGTCATTTCTGGATATGTAATAAATAAATATTCCCCTATGATGAGATCTAGTACAGCATCCCCTAAAAACTCCAAACGTTCATTATGGTGTTCATGGGATAACTTATGTTCATTCGCATAGGAAGAATGTGTTAAGGCACGATTTAAAGTACCTATATTTTGTAATGGCAAATGTAAATTCGCAACAAGCTCGTGAAGTGATTCTTCACGAGCTTTGCTACTTACTTTGCTACTTTTAGGAGCATTCACAATTACGCCTCATAACGACGAACAACGATAGTACCGTTGTGTCCACCAAAACCAAAGGAGTTGGAAAGAGCTACATCAACTTTCATATCACGAGCTCCGTCAGATACATAATCTAAATCCAATTCTGGATCTGGATTATCAAGGTTAATTGTTGGATGTACTTTGCCAGTTTCTATAGCCATAGCCATAACAATCGCCTCAATAGCACCCGCAGCACCCAATAAATGACCTGTCATAGATTTTGTGGAGTTAACAGCTAATTTACTAGCATGGTCTCCAAATAATTGTTTAATTGCCAATGTTTCATTTGCATCATTAATGGATGTAGATGTACCATGAGCGTTGATATAATCAACTTCTTCAGGTTTAATACCTGCATCGTTCAATGCTAATTCCATACATTTACGAGCTTGTGTGCCACCTGGTGCTGGAGAAGAAATATGGTATGCATCGCCATTTGTACCATATCCAACTACTTCTGCGTAGATATGAGCACCACGTGCTTTCGCATGTTCTAATTCTTCTAATACAACGATACCAGAACCTTCACCCATTACAAATCCATCGCGATCAGCTGCAAATGGACGAGATGCTTTTGTAGGCTCATCATTGCGTGTAGACATAGCTTTCATAGATGCAAAGCCAGCTACTGCTGCTGGAGAAACTGCCGCTTCTGTGCCACCAGCGAACATAACGTCTGCTTGACCATGTGCAATCATGCGGAATGCTTCACCAATTGCATTAGTACCAGATGTACAAGCTGTCACCACAGTTTCTACTGGTCCTTTTAATCCCAATTGGATAGATACACGACCAGATACCATGTTGGCAATCATCATAGGCACTGCAAATGGACTTACACGACCTGGGCCTTTTTCAAATAAAGTCACATATACATCGTGGATAGAATCAATACCGCCAATACCAGTACCAACTACTGTTCCGCAACGATCTGCGTCTTCTTTATCTAAATCTAAATCAGCATCTTTTTGAGCAAGCACAGCCGCTGCAATAGCAAATGCTGCAGAGCGATCCATACGGCGCGCTTCTTTTTTGTCGATTCCAAATTGTGTTGGATCGAAATCTTTAATTTCCCCTGCAATACGAGTCGCATAATCACTTGCATCAAATCGAGTAATTGGACCGATACCGGATTCGCCACGTAGTAATGCATTGTAAAAGTCATCTTTACCGATTCCCACTGGTGTCACAGCACCTAAACCAGTAATAACAACACGTCTTTCCATTATTCCACCTCTTTATAAT
>QWCL01000881.1_pt1 | contig 10199 bp, 8 predicted proteins | sample 1972551 | NCBI WGS metagenome assembly QWCL01 (sample SAMN09866709, study PRJNA288562) | Human oral metagenome isolate term2_saliva, whole genome shotgun sequencing... | isolation source: mouth | host: Homo sapiens | place: USA: California
ATATTCTCATACAACAAAAATAGACGGTGAAAATTTTATCTATCGCATTCTTAATGATGCAAAAGTTAGTGCCACTTTAGCAGATTTTAAAAGTGGTTTATTTTATAAAAGCCCTTCTGGTATTACACAAACTATCTTTATAGATTTCATAGCTAAGGAGCGGGGAACTGATTCTATTGCGGTAGCTAGCTTTATGGATGAGGTGATTATGAATGTAATTCAATCGCCTGAAGGCTATGTCCATTTCTCTAAACGCATTGTATGGAATGATGGTGTACCAGGTATTTTAGTGGAACAAGAGAAAGCTAATAAAGAGGGGAGAATGATATTTTATATTCAAGACGGAACAACAGCCTTAACTAGTATATTGAGTTATAATAAAAATAGCTCCTATACTAAAGAACAACTTCGTAATATGTTAACTGATGTTAAGTTAGTTACTATTCCTGAGAAATTCAAGGGTAATGTTGATCTTGCTAATATTGAAGATATAGTTAAAAAAGATTTGGAGAAGTAGTATGACTGAAATACAAGCTCTTTTATTGATAAAATCTATTCTTGAATCCGCAGATATTCACGGCATTGAAAATATTCTAGCCGAAGATTGCGAATACATGTCCACTGGTCGGGGCATTATTGGTCGCAATCGCAATGAAACGATTGAATTCTTGTCATCTATGGCTGAGTCCATCAAGGCAGACAATGTGCCTGTTACGTGCAAGGTCATGTATATTACCGATGTGTACGAGGAGGATGCGCTATTCCATGAGGGGCGTCATGGTTTGACTGTTTCTTATGAAAGCGGCGATAATTACGTGTACATGATTTTCGTAGATGTCAACGATGAGGGCCTAGTAGACCGCATCGTTTCTAGTCAGGAAAATTATAGTATTGAGTATGATGATCTTCGCTTTGGCGCTGATGAAAGTGAGTATGCTTTTATTACGCCGCCAACGACTGTGAAAGATTGGCTTGCAGCCTTAAGTATGTGGCTTGAAACGGCGAATGTAGATGTAGATGATTTCTATCAATATATCGATGAAGATACTCGTGTAGTATTCCAAAAGGGCGATGCTGAATCTATAACCCTTGAAAGTGGCCTCGATGTAGAGGATTATTTTGATCAGCTTATGAACCAACACTTTGATGCGGTGCCTCATATCATCCGTGATGAAGAGGATGGACTCATTTTGACATATGGTCCAATGAGCCTCATAGCTACACTTAATGAAGAGGGCGCACTAGCGCTTATCAGTATCTATATTGATACACGAGATGAAGACGAGGCTTCCGATGATGTAGGCTATATTGAAAAAGACCTTTCTGAGGATTATAACGAAGAGATATAACACAACAAAAGCTCCACGCCTAAGGTGTGGAGCTTTGCCATTATTTTTTCTAGTTTTTTTGAGCCGCTGCAATGAATGCATCAAATAAGCGCGTTGCACTTTGATCTTTTGGTGTCATCATTTCAGGGTGGAATTGAGTAGCTACCATCCATGGGTAGGAGGAATCTTCTAAACCCTCTACAGTGCCATCTTTAGCGCGAGCTACAACTTGTAAGCCCTTACCAACTGTTTTTACACTTTGATGATGGTGAGAGTTTGTAACCCAAGTAGAACGACCAATTGCGCTAGCAAGATTAGTTTCGAACTCGATATCAACTGTATGCGTACCTAATTCAGGCGTTTGATTCTGAGCATGTTTTATTGTACAAGTTTCGTCGTAGCTTAAATCTTGATATAAGGAGCCGCCACGGTATACATTTAATACTTGCATGCCGCGACAAATACCAAAGATAGGAATTTGTCTTTCTTCAGCAGCTTTCAACAAAGCAAAATCAAAGTGATCACGTTCAGGCCATACTTCCCCCAGTTTTTGTAATGGTTCCTCACCATAGTGGAGTGGGTACACATCATGACCGCCAGATAATAGTAGACCATCGAGATGCGCTACTGTATCTTGAATGATTTCAAGATTTGTTGTGAAAGGAATAATAATAGGAATGCCACCAGCTTCTTCAATAGAGCGAGTGTAATCAAGGTTTACATAGGAGCGTGGCAGGTCTACATCAGAACCAGAGCTACCAAGTAAGATACTGCCAGAGATACCGATATATGGTTTTTTCATACTATCACCTCATGTACGAACTATATTGTATATTTACTCTTTAAGTATAAATGATTTTTTGAATAATTTATACTATTAATTTATAGAATTATAAAGATTTTATGGTTAATATTATGTGCAGTTATTATAGAATAGTTCTTCTGTATGGATATACATTAAGTGAATAGCAAGGTGAGTTTATTCTTAGAACGGTTTTCTAAAATCAATGAAAACATGTTATGATAGACTACGAATCAACTGTTCGGGAGGTTTATTATGGTTTTTCTCACATCCTTACAGAGTATCATACCGATAGTGCTACTCATTTCGTTAGGATATTTCTTAAAAGGGCGGGGCATGTTTAACCCTACCTTCAGTAGTAATTTATCGCGCTTTATCATGTCCGTCATTTTGCCGGCTGGCGTCTTTGTCTCTGTATTACATCACTTACATATGTCCGACCTATGGAATTTACGATATGGCATGTTAGTAGTCATGTTAACCTATGTAATCGCCTATATCGTTGCTTTCATCATGATGAAACTGTTGAAAGTACCTAAAGGGCGGCGCGGTATTTTTATCAATATGGTGGTAAATGATAACTGCTTATTTATAGGTTTACCTGTGCAGATAGCACTCTTTGGACCTGAAGCGTTACCATATTTCCTGCTCTATTATATTGGTAATACCATATCTGTATGGCTTGTAGGGGTATTTTTAATTGAATTAGATCCGCTGCCAAATCCAGCTAATGGACTGGGGGATACTCTCATTAATGGAATTGGAAGTAAAGGGAATAAAGGTGATGGTAATGGAAATGTAGCAAATTCCGGTAAAGCTCAAAAGCCTAAGTTTGATTGGAAGAAGTTATTACCACCGCCATTATTAGGTTTCTTTACAGCCTTAATCTTTTTATTCTTTGAAATTCCGTTGGCTCCAATTTTACATAATACACTGAATTATTTAGGTGATATGGTAACACCATTATCTTTGATTTATATTGGTATTGTCCTTCATGATGCAGGCTTAAAGAGTATGAGCCTCAATAAAGATTCTATCGGTGGTATCGTAGGTCGTTTTGTAATTTCACCCATCATTATGTTCTGTGTGATCATGGCCTTACAATATGGAGCTGGTATAGTACTAGAGCCAATCGCTATTATTACCTTTGTAGTACAATCGGCTGGCCCCGTCATTGCGGTATTGCCAATTGTAGCTAACGAAGCAAAATCCGATTTGCCCTTTGCTACAGGCCTTGTCATGATTAGTACTATACTATTTGTGGTAGTTATACCCATAATAATGGAAATCCTTACGACGATAGGAATAACGGCATAAAATAAGGAGAAGGTTAATTTCCTTCTCCTTATTTTTATGGTTCAATGTATCCATAAGCAGGGCATAAATGGTTGGTAGCCAGCTCTCGCTTCTCGAAAATGTATTTAAAAAATAGGTTCCTAATAGTCACATAGGTGACTATTGGGAACCTATTTCATTTTGTAAGTATATACAGCTTATCTAAAGAATCTACCAATAAGTGGCATGCTCGCACCGTCGTTTTTATCAAGGCCTTTTAGAAGAACCATGATAATTACGTACAATACTAAGCCTTCGATACCTGTAAGTAAGAAGTTAGCCCACATAGGTAGTGTAGTAGATAGAGCTTGGTAGCTCATATAGATGAGCACTCCCATGATACCGGCACTAACTACGTTTTTCCAAAGGATGGAGAAGTCGAGGAAGTAGCCTGTATATTTTTTGATGTAAATCAAGTTGAGTAAGGCCGCAAAGCCAATATCTGCTACAGTTGCCCACGCAGCACCACCGATGCCAAGTTCTGGAATTGCCGTTAAGTTCCAGTTTAAGATTACCTTGATAATGATAGCAATGGCCATGTTTATCACTGGAATTCTAGGCTTTCCTAGGCCTTGTAAGATACCAGTCGTTACTTGATGAATGCCGAGGAAGAAGATGGCAAAGGCCACGATTTGTGTTGCCATTTCAGCCTTAGGAGCATTATAGATCAATGTAACTGTTGGCGCTGCCAATACATAGAGCATAACCGTGAACGGTACAGTACCCATAAAGGATAGGCGCATAGCACCGGCTGTACGGTCGTAGATACCTTCATGATCACGCTTAGCGAAGGCATGAGAGATAGATGGTACAATGCTTGTTGCCAAGGCTGCCGTAATAATGGTAGCCAAGTTAATAAGCGGTACCGCCATACCTGTTAAGTAACCAAATAGTTCCGTTGCTTCATTGAGTGAGAAGCCTGCCACCAATAAACGACGTGGTACGATGATCAAATCAAGGTTAGCCGTCAATGGCAACATAATACTTGCTAAGGAAATTGGTAAGGCAAGCCAGATGAGGCGTGATAAAACCTCTTTAGTAGATTCTCGTTCACCTTCAAAGCTTTCACCTGTAGTAGGCGCCTTAGGCAATTTATAGTAATAATATAACAAGACTAGGAAGGCACCAAAGGCACCGATACCTGCACCTAAACTTGCACCGCCGGCCGCCTCAGGCAAACCGTATGGTAACAAGATAGCTGCCGCACCTAGCATCACCACAACCCGTAATATTTGCTCTACAATTTGGCTCATCGCCGTTGGTGTCATCATTTCGTAACCTTGGATGTAACCGCGGAAGCAGGAAATCCAAGTAACAAAGAAGATGGCTGGCGCTAGCGCAATGAGGGAGTAGTAGGCACGACTTTCCTGAATGATACCACTTGAGATGAGCCAATCGGCGCCAAAGAACATGGCAAGACTAGCTATTAGACCTGTAATGGTAAGCATTGTAAAGGAAATGTTGAATACTCGTTTAGCCCCCGTGTAGTCGTTGAGAGCTAACCGCTCTGCCGTCAAAATAGAGATGGCAATTGGCACACCTGCGCTTGAAACTTGTAATAGCAATAAATAGATGGGGAAGGCCATCTGATAGATACCGATACCTTCACCGCCTAAAATACGGGATAGTAGAATCCAGTTAATACTACCGATGGCTTTCACCACAAAGCCGGCTATGGTGAGGATTAATGTTCCTTTTAAAAATCCGCTAGCCATAGATTATAGGGTGTTGGAAGAACCTAACACGTTTTTGATTTTGTGAGCTACCATGCCTTTAATAGCATCACGAGCAGGTCCTAAGTATTTACGAGGGTCAAATTCAGATGGGTTTTGAGCCAAGTATTCACGTACAGATGCAGTCATAGCAAGACGAAGGTCTGTATCGATATTGATTTTACATACGGACATTTGAGCTGCTTGACGAAGCATTGCTTCAGGTACACCTTGTGCACCAGGGATGTTGCCACCGAATTCGTTACATTTAGCTACGAATTCAGGCAATACGGAGGAAGCGCCGTGCAATACGATTGGGAAGTTAGGCAATAATTCGCCCACTTTTTTCAAACGATCGAAGTCAAGGTAAGGGTCGCCTTTGAACTTGTAAGCACCATGGCTAGTACCGATAGCGATCGCTAAGGAGTCTACGCCTGTAAGGCGAACGAATTCAGCAGCTTGTTCTGGATCAGTGAAGCGTGCATCCGCATCAGATACGTTTACATCGTCTTCAACGCCAGCTAAACGGCCCAATTCTGCTTCTACTACTACGCCGTGAGCGTGTGCATATTCAACAACTTGTTTTGTAATGTGTACGTTTTCATCAAAGTCATGGTGAGAAGCATCGATCATTACGGAAGTGAAACCGCCGTCTACACAGTCTTTACAAATTTCGAAGGAATCGCCGTGGTCAAGGTGAAGAGCGATTGGCAAATTGCTGTCTTCAAGAGCTGCTTCCACAAGTTTAACAAGGTAAATATGTTTCGCATATTTACGAGCGCCTGCAGATACTTGCAAGATAAGAGGGGATTGTTCCTCTTTAGCCGCGTCTACGATACCTTGTACGATTTCCATGTTGTTTACGTTGAAAGCGCCGATAGCGTAGCCACCTTCGTAGGCTTTTTTAAACATTTCTGTAGTAGTAACTAATGGCATGTTGTCCTCCTTGGCCCTAGGGCCTGTCATATCTGTTATTAATACTGTGACTGCAGTATTTTAAGCAACTAAAAACTAGATGAAATACTAGTGTTATTGCAATCATATATCAATCAAATTAAGTATATCAAGAAACACTATAAAGGGCCAATATTTTTTGTATAACTTATGCATAAAATTAGCCGCTGCGTAATGACCCACGTGGGTAGATTTCTAGTGATTTGTTGATTGGTTTATGAATTACTGTATTAGATTTTTCATATCCTGTGGCATGTCTGCACTTAGCTCGAGCCATTCATTTGTCATTGGATGGTGAAAGCTAACGCGCGCTGCGTGTAGTGCTTGGCGCTGGATATAATCTAAATGGCCCCCATATAAGTCATCTCCCGCAAGGGGATAGCCTAATTGAGATACATGAACCCGAATCTGATGAGTGCGCCCTGTGTGTAATAAGCATTGTACGTGAGTGAAGTACTGTTCACTATTGCTACTAATACATGTGTTATGGCTGACAACACATATATCTGTGCGAGCGGGCTTTCCTTCATTAGTACAATAGCGCTCAATGATACTGCCTGGTTTACGCCCTATAGGCCAATTAATGGTTAAAGGTACAGCGGGAAGTTTTCCCTCAACGATAGCATCGTAAGTTTTATAGAAGTGTGTATGCTTTTTATCAAATGCATGTTGCACTACTGAAGTCTTAGCGATGATGACAATACCAGATGTATCTTTATCTAATCGGTGTACCGGATGGAAATCATAATGCTGATGAGTTTCTTGATAATAATATAGTACTCCGTTAGCCAGTGTATGATCTCGCACGGTCGAGGTGGGATGCATAAGAACACCAGCCGCTTTGTTAATGACCAAGATGTGCTCATCTTCATAGACGATATCTAAATCCATAGGACTGAGGCTGAATTCCTGTTCTGGTGTTAACTTCATGACAAGATGATCGCCACCGTGAACTAGAGTATTCCAGGTGGCAGGCTCATCATTAATGGTTATGATGCCCTCGTTTCGTAGACGCCGCCTCATGCGCTGAGAAATATGTTGTTGTTTTATAATATGATTCATAGACTGTGTATGTACATCAGAATCTACAATCAAGTCGATTATCGTTGCTGTTTTCATAGCTTTTATTATATCAAATAAATGGTAAATGAAGAATTTTTCATCCTTTGTTGTTTTTATTAAGCTCTGTATAGTATAATTTATGTTAATAAAATTTATAAATTTTTAATATATGGCTTTGGTATAGTTATTATTGTTTTGTACCTAAGTTTAATTTGTAAAAGGAGAGGTTTATGAATCTTAACAAGAAATCCTTATTAGTCGCTTGTGTATTGGCGGCTATGTCTACAACAGCTTTCGCAGCCACAGAGTCTACTAGCAGTACTACCGTAACAAACCATGATACACCAACATCTACTAGTACTCGAGTTACACGTGAACAACATACTACATCAACTTCTCCTAAAACTATTTCTACGACTGAAAAGTCATCTTTTAAATCCAGTAGTACGTCTGTAGGCGTAGGGGTTGGTATCGGTAGTTTAGATACATTTATGCCTATTGCAGGTTCTTTAAAGCAACAACCAACTTATGTAAATAAAGCTTTTATGAGTATGAATGATGATCGATTGGCTAAACTAGGTTATTTAGGTTTAATTAAAGTAAATGGTAAATGGGGGATTATAGGAACTAACGGTCAAATCGTACTTGAACCAGCCTATAAAAATTTAAAATCATCTTACAATAAAGATGGTACATTTTTTGTGGAAGAAGGTAAAAATAAAGTTATTCAAATTAAAGCGGATGGTACAGTTTTAAAATCTGGGGAAGAAGCAAAGGAAGCTCTTTATAAATCTTCTAGCGAGTTGACCGATGAAATTTCAAATCTAACTGATTATGATAAACAAACTAATGTAGAGAAATATCCGAGTGATTCATACAGAATTTTTAAAGAAAAAGGAAAAACCGGATTTACAGATGCTGAGGGTAACGTAGTTATTCCTGCAAAATTTAAAGAGTTGGAAGAGTATTTTACTAAATTTAGTGAAGATCGAGCATTTGTTAAACTTGATGGTAAAGTTGTAGCTATAGATGGTAAGGGGAATATCGTGTTTACGGCACCTTCTAATGAGGTTTATAACTTTAAAAATGGTTTAGCAGAATATCGTCGTAAAGTGAGTCATTTTGGTCTTGGTGGAGTCTTAGGTCTTGTTGGTTTAGGCTATATGTATAATCATGGCGGAGTATATCTTGATGGTCTTGGTAATTTTATTGAAGATGGTATGAAACGAGGATATATTGATCGTAATGGTAATATTGTTATAGATAGTAAGAATGATTATGTATACCCTATGGAACGATTTGGGACATTTGTTCGGAATGATGGTAAGTTAGGGTTTATGAATCGTAAGGGTCAGTATGTAATTCAACCTGGTAATTATGAACCTGGCTCAATAGATGTGAACGGTGTATTGGTGACATTGAAAAATAAAGATACTAAAAAATATGGTATTTTTGATATGGAAACAGGTAAGCAAGAGATACCATTTAAATATGATTCTATTGACTTTATTGGTGAACATCATATGAATGTTACCAATGAAAGCATTCGTTATGTTGTGGATATGTCTGATGGCCGAATTATTTATAAAGGGGATAAATCCACTAAAGTAAAAACTTTCTTAGGTGATACATATACTTGGCTATATGATAAGGCTGGAACTTATAAAATTCTTTCTGTTGATGGAACAATTATAGAGACACCTATTACCCAGGAAGTAACTGATGCAGGTGCATTTTATCACGGCTATAGTTCTGTAAAAATTAAAGGTAAATGGGGAGTAATTAATACTAAAGGTGAGTTAGTTGTTCAGCCTATATATGAAGAGGTTCAAATATTATAAGCTTACTAGTTTAAGGTTACGTCATATATTAAGATAATAATGAGTTCATTAAAAATTCATAATGTGCTATACTAAACACGTAATGTATAGTTATATGTTTTTATTTGTTTTGGGGGTACATATGAAATCTTCTAAAGCTCTTTTGAAACTTCTTGTTGTAGGTTGTATTGGTTTAGGTTGCTTAATGCCGGCTGTTGCTCATGGAGAAAGTGCTGTAGAACAACCTAAAACTGATAGTGCTCTTGTAAAAACAGAAATGCCATCTGGTGTTAATCGAATTCAACTTTTAAAAAGTGATGAAGTGTCTACAAGTGTACGTACAAGTTCTATTATTAATGGTCATGCTTATATTCCTAAGGATACTAAGATTGAATTAGAATTAATTACTCCAATTAGCTCTAGAAGAAGTAAAGAAGGCAATACATTTAGATTAAAAACACTGGAAAATCTTCTTATCAATGATGTTGTGGTAATACCAGTTAATCAAGAAGTATTAGGTACGATTACTAAATCTAGAAAAAATGGTATGTTTGGCCGTAAGGGACGATTAGAATTTAGCATTAATGAAATTAAGACTATTAATGGTGTATCTGTTCCTCTAGATGCTCAAATAAAAGGTAAAGGTCATTCTGATAATGGTGCAGTTGCAGTTGCTGCGGCTGTTAGTTTAGTTGGTGGTCTCTTCATGAAGGGGACTAATATTTACTATGAACCAGGTCAAAAATTTGTTGCTGTTGTAGCGGCTGATACAGATCTAAATACAACTGTTGAAGATTTGCCAAATGCAATGAATCCAAGTAAACCATCTGGTCAAAATATTGTGTTACCAACACGATAATCTGTAATTTTTATAATTACTATATTTATTAATAAATACCCAGTAGTAATATATGATATATATTGCTGCTGGGTATATTGTTTTATATTAGCTTATTAAGACTCTAAAATATTATTTGTTTTGTCGTATTTTTATTGTACTAATAGTTATAATTAAAAATATCGATTTACCTAGAAAATAAGCCTGCTTTAAGGTATAATTATAGAGATGTATTCCAATTTGGTGTACTTTTACACTTTCACTTGGAATATGAGGATGATGAAAGTAATGCTATGAACCCCATGCCCAACGGGTTCAGGTGTAGGAGGTATAAAATGGCTAAAGATT
>QWCL01001295.1_pt1 | contig 10198 bp, 13 predicted proteins | sample 1972551 | NCBI WGS metagenome assembly QWCL01 (sample SAMN09866709, study PRJNA288562) | Human oral metagenome isolate term2_saliva, whole genome shotgun sequencing... | isolation source: mouth | host: Homo sapiens | place: USA: California
GATGTTAACCACGCTATTAATTTAACGATAGTTTTCCAAATTTGGACGTAAAGTATTATCAAGGAGAATTTTATCAGTATATTTCAAGCATAAAGGGTGAAATATATCTCCTAATATATTTGTCCAAGGGATAGGGTATCCAGGGTTATTGCCTAGAACGTTACCAGGATTATTCTCCAGTTGCTCAGCGTAATTATCTATTCTATTTAATAGTTCGTTATACCATTCTTGAGTAAAAGGGGTTTGTTTGCGAAAAATATAGGCGCCATTTCCAGCTATGATACTAAAGTAACATTGCATATCTTCGCCAATCTTGCCTTCAACAGGTGCTAAGTCTTCTACTTTAATCTCAGGATAGCCAATAAAATATGCATTACTACAATCTAAAGTGTCAAAAACAGGACTCCAATTGTATTGAGCAGCTTTAATATCACTATAACCTCCACCGTAATGATGCATAAAATAGCAACGTAGATAATCAGCTTTATGTACTAAGGATAAGTATTTAAATGCGTGGTGCAGTGGATACTCAGGTAAAATATATTCTGATAAATTATTTGGAGTAATCAATACCACTTCTACTCCTGCAACTAGTTTCAGAAGCTCAAAATGCGATTGACGGGATTCTGACATAGGATTGTTACCAGTCCAAAAAGTGTAAATTTTTCTAGGAACGGGATTCTTGTCAATTATGAATGTTGTTTGCTTAATAACCTTACTTATAAAACTATCTGGATAGTTTTCTGACTTATATATATAAGGATTACTTGAAATAAAGTGATAATTTGCTTGAAGCTGACGTTGTATTTTCCAAGTATGAAATATTTTTTTTAATATTCGTTTCATTTGTTACTATTCCAAGTAGGGTTGGATTTTTTGATATCTTCTGGGGTTAAACCATTTATAAAAATATTTTCTCAAAGGATTGTTATATTTTTTTCGTTTTAATTCATATTGTTTTAGTGTGTATGAAGTTAAAAGTTGTAGGAAAATCCCGTTTTCTTTGTAAAAATCATAGTGTTTATTATAAATTTTTAGTAGGTTGTCTGAGACTTTTATATCAGAGGCTAAATTACTCACTGATGATTCGTCGAGTCGTTGTCGGTAGTAAAATAAAGGCTGATGAATCCGTTTGACTTTTCCACCATTTTTAATGATGGAAATAAACAGTTCCCAATCTTCAATAAAAGTCATGTTGCTATCAAAGCCACCCACTGCATCGTAATCTTTTTTTCGGATTAAGGCAGTAATATAGATGCAGTTTTGCAATAAAAAGTCTGGTAAGGCAAATTTAGGTAACTTCCATGGTTCATTTCTCGCACCAAAAAGAAAGGCATCGGTATATACAATTGCTAATTTCTTATCAGCTTCAGCTGCATCTACACATACTTTCAAATAGTCTATTCCCAAAAGATCATCTGAATCTAGACAAACAAGATAATCACCACGGGCATGTTGAATAGCATGAATACGAGCTTTAACGCAGTAAGTATTTTCTTGTGAAAGTACTTTTAATCTAGATTCTTTTTTTGCTTCTTCATATAGAATTTCTAAGGTATTGTCGTTTGATCCATCATCAATAGCTATAATTTCAAAGTTTTTATAAGACTGGTGATAAATACTTGATAAAGTTTCCTTGATGTAAATAGCTGAGTTATAGCATGGAATAATAATGGATATAAGAGGTTGATGTTTATGCATTTTCGCCCTATTTTTAGTCTTCAGTTAAATTATAAGTTTAATTTTCATATTAATAGAAATTTAAAAGACATTTATCCAAAAATATGATAGTGAGTTTTTGATTTCTTATATGGGGCTATCATTATGGTCTGACTTTTATATCCTCTATTGGATTTGGAAGCTTTATTTCTTCATATGGTTGAATTTGTAGTATATAACTAATCCAATTCTTAAAGCTGTACTTTTGTCGAATTTTCTCATCAATATCAACGTAGGGTTTTGCTAAAAACTCATCTAGCTGTGCAAAATCATATCCATCCCAAACTAGGAAATTATTAGGGTGATAGAAATCATAGTATTTTACTTGTGTATTTGTGGTAATAAGCTTTTGTTTATTTCCTAGTGCTTCGAAAGTGCGAAAAGATAAGCCATTATGCTTATCAATAACAAAGTCAATTAATACTTTTGCATGTTGGGCGCGTTTAATATTTTCCTCAAAGCTGATTGTTTTATCAATAAGTGTAATGCTCTCATCAGGGTATATTTTTCTGCCATCTGCGTATCTTTTCCAAAATATATTTATGTCAGTACTCTTATTCCTTGTTTTTGCATAGCGTCCAAAATTAGCAATTACTTTTGCTCGGGAGTCCATATGAACACCTGTGAAGTAGAAATCTACTGTTCTTTCGGGAAGGTTATCTAGCTCATAGTCAAAATAGAAATTTGTTGCAGGAAAGAGACGGTACTCTGAATTATATAAATCATTTGAATCAAAAACATAACATCTATTAAATTCATTTATTAAAGAGTAAATTGAAGGAAATCGATGTAAACCGTCAAATTGATAATTAACTACACCATTTTGACTTATTTTATTAAGAAATTGAATAAAATCATTATTGTATATGTCGCCACTAATTAATAAAGCATAGTCTAATTCGCCAATGTTCTTAATTTTCTCTGTAATAATATTCTGTAATGTTGAACATTTTAAATTTCTTTTAGCAGATATATCTTTGTAAATAAATTTTCTCCATTTTACTTTTAGCCAACTAGAAATAGAAGGATAATGGAAGTTTTCAAAGTCTTCTGTAATATTAATAACTTTAAAACCATGGTATTTCAAATTCTTATCAATTAGTTTATACAATCCAGATACAGTAGGCATTCCAAATAATATTGTTTTACTCATAACTATTTCTTATATTGATTAGGACTTGTTAAAGGTGTTTTCGTAATCAAGTTGCCATAAGTTAGACGACTTAATTCCAGTATTTACAATTGTGATATTTATATTCATTCTATGACAATTTTCAATTATTTGTAAATATCATACTATATTTTCCTGTAGGCAGGAGTCTGGCAAAGTTACTTGGTTTGAAATATGCATTAAAAACGGTTATTAAGATGAACCTTCTTGTAATTTGTGTCTATGTTTTCTGATTTAGAATTTCTTCCCCATCTTTTCTGTTGTTATTTTACTGGTTTATATTTAAGAATTAAAGACGGCCTTTTTGAGGAAGGCCGTCTGAAAACGTTTTAGTGGGCTTCGATAAATGCAGCCACTTGATCGGCATTGGTCAATGCGCTGCATACGGCTTCTTTGTTGATACGTTTGGCGAGGCCTGCGAGGACTTTGCCGGGGCCGCATTCGGCGGATTCGGTGATACCTTCGGAAACAAGCGCGTTGACGGTTTCTGTCCAGCGCACCGGGCTGTACAGTTGGCGTACCAAGGCATCTTTGATTTTGTCGGCATCATCGTAAGAGGCAACATCGGCGTTATGAATGACGCGGATTTGTGGTTGTTTGATGGTGATGTCTTTCAGTGCTTCGGCAAGTTTTTCGGCTGCAGGCTTCATGAGGCTGCAATGTGAGGGAACGGAAACGGGCAGCGGCAGGGCGCGTTTGGCTCCGGCTTCTTTGGCGGCGGCCATGGCGCGTTCGACTGCGGCGGTATTACCGGCAATCACAACTTGGCCTGGAGAGTTGAAGTTGACGGCTTCAACGACTTCGCCTTGTGCAGCTTCGGCACAAATGGCTTTTACTTGTTCATCTTCCAAACCCAAAATGGCGGCCATTGCGCCTACGCCTTGCGGTACGGCAGATTGCATGAGTTCGGCGCGCAGACGAACCAGTTTGACTGCGTCTGTAAAATCCAATGCGCCGGCGGCGACGAGGGCGGTGTATTCGCCGAGGCTGTGGCCTGCAACGACTGAAGGGATTTTACCGCCGGCTTCCAAATAGGCGCGGTAGGTGGCAATGCCGGCAGCCAGCATGATGGGCTGGGTGTTGACGGTTTGTCCGATTAATTCGGCATCTTCACCGTTAATCATTGCCCACAGGTCTTGACCCAATACGGCGGAAGCTTCGTCAAATGTGGCTTTAACGATGGCTTGCTCGGCAAAGCCGTTCATCATGCCTAGGCTTTGTGAGCCTTGTCCGGGGAAGAAGAATGCGAAAGACATGGTAATTCCTTATTGGTTTGAATGTTTGAGGGTGTCTGCCAGCAGAAGGAGGGTGGCGACAGTATTGGTTGCGACGGTCAGCCGGAAGGTGCGGACAAATCCGGGTTTGCTGGTTTTGTGCCTGAACGCGAGGCTGCCGCAATAACCGCCCGGCCAGCCGCTAAGCAGGTTGAGCAGGTGCAATTTTGCTTCGGGTATGCGTCTGCCGTGGTTGCGTGCGCGCTGTTTGTCTCGGTAGTAAAGCAGGAAAACGTATGCACTCAGTGCGAGATAGGCGATTGCCAGTTTGGGCAATATTACAGCCGTTATGCTTAAAAACAGGCTATTGATGCAGAGTGCAAACGTTAGGGATTTCATGGGTTTGAGCAGAATAGGCCGTCTGAAAAGGGTGTTCAGACGGCCCAATCGTTAGTATTTCACTAAAACCGCACCCCAGGCAAAACCGCCGCCGATGCCTTCGAGCAAGAGGTTTTGTCCGCGTTTGATTTGGCCGTTTTTAATGCCGACATCTAGTGCCAACGGAATGGAGGCTGCGGAAGTGTTGCCGTGGTCTTGGACGGTCAAGATCACTTTATCCATGCTCAAGCCCAAGTGTTTGGCGGTAGAGTCGATAATGCGCTTGTTGGCTTGGTGCGGCACAATCCAATCGATTTGGTCGGCGGTGTAACCGGCTTCTTCGATAACGTCATCTGCAATTTTTGCCAGCATTTTGACGGCAAATTTGAATACGCCGGGGCCGTCCATGCTGATGTAGGGCGAACCGCAAACCTGGCCGTTGGCGATTTGCCCTGGGACGTTTAAAAGGTTAAGGTAGTTGCCGTCGGCTTTGAGTTTACTGTGGATGATGCCCGGTTCGTCAGATGCGCTTAAGACAACCGCGCCAGCACCATCACCAAAGAGGACGCAGGTGGTGCGGTCGTTCCAATCGACGATGCGGCTGAAGGTTTCCGCGCCGATAACCAAAGCGTTTTTCGCCATTCCGCTTTTGATGTAGGCATTGGCAGTGGTCAGGGCATACATAAAACCGGCGCACACAGCTTGTACGTCAAAGGCAGGGCAGCCGTTGGCAATGCCCAATTTTTGCTGCACGATGGTTGCCGTAGAAGGGAACTGCATATCGGGAGTGGCTGTGGCGACGATAATCAGGTCGATATCGTCAGCCTGCAAACCGGCATCTGCCAAGGCGCGGCGCGCTGACTCGGCGGCCAAATCGCTGGTTTTTTCGCTGTCGTCTACAATATGGCGAAATTTGATGCCTGTACGCGTGGTAATCCACTCGTCGGAAGTGTCCACTTTTTTGGCAAGGTCGTCATTGCTGACGCGGTTGGCAGGAAGGTAGCTGCCTGTACCGGAAATTTTGGCATATTGCATGAGAACGGCCTTTTTAGAGAGTTGATTCAGATAGTCGGGTATTGTAAGCGAAAATGGGAAAATTCCCAATATTAAGAATAAAGTCGGTGATTAAAGATAAAAACAGGCCGTCTGAACATTTTGGAGTTTCAGACGGCCTGTATATATCAGCCTTAAGCTTCCGTTGTTGGAGTAGCGGTTTCTTCCAGTTCGGCTGCTGCTTTGGCAGCTTCCAAAGCAGCTAACTGGGTGGCTACGCCTTGTTCGATTTGAGCGAGTCCGGCGGATTTGGCTTCATGGTAGGCTTCTTCCAAAGCATAACGGAATCCGACTTCGTCGGTTCCGCCATGGCTCTTAATCACGATACCGCGTAAACCAAGCAGGATTGCACCGTTAAATTTGCGCGGATCCAGTTTGCCTTTTAAACCTTTGAGCGCGGGCAGGGCGGCAATGGCGGCAAGTTTGTTGAACAGGGTGCTTTGGAATTCACGGCGGATGGCGCCGCTCATGAATTTAACTGCGCCTTCTATGGTTTTAAGCATAACGTTGCCGACAAAACCGTCCGCGACAACGACATCGGCTTCGCCATACAAAACGCTGTTGCTTTCGATATTGCCGATGAAGTTGAGTTTGCTGCTGCTCAACAGTTTAAAGGTTTGTTTGACGGCATCCGTACCCTTGATGTCTTCTGTGCCGACGTTCAAAAGGGCGACGCGCGGGCTGCCTTTTTCAGGGTGCAATGCGTGTACCAGCTCGCTGCCGATGATGGCAAATTGAACCAGTTGTTCGGGCGTGCAGTCAACGTTGGCACCCAAATCCAAAGCTAGGGTAACGTGTTCGCTGTCGGAAGGCAGGAATTTGGCGATGGCAGGACGCTCAATGCCGGGAATGGTTTTGAGGACGAATCGGGCGGTCGCCATCAGTGCGCCGGTATTGCCTGCCGATACGGCGGCTTGCGCATTGCCTTCTTTGACTTGGTTGATGGCGATGCGCATGGAGGATTCTTTTTTATTTTTCAGCGCAGATTGCGGCGCTTCATCCATTTCGACGACTTGCGCTGCATGGCAGACGGTAATATGGTCCATAGGAGCGCCTGCTGAGCTTAATGCTTGGCGGACTGCTGCTTCATCTCCGACCATAATCAGATGTACGTCGGATTGTTGTTTCAGGAAATCCACTGCACCGGGGACGGTAATCTCAAGGCCTGCATCTCCGCCCATGGCATCTACGGCCAGTGTAATCATGTTGTTCTCCGGTTTGTGTGTTTCAGACGGCCTCAGACAATCGGACAAGCACACTCATCTGATTTTCAGGAGATTGAATTGAAAATCAGATGAAAAGGCTTGTTGCGACGTCGTGCCAGACTTATTGGTTTTGCGCGGCCAATTTGTTGTGTTCGTCGATATCCAGTGCGTCCCAAGGATAGTTGATCCACCAGTCTTCAACGGTAATGCCGCTGAAATAAGGGACACCTTCAGGAATTTTACCGACTTTGGCTTTGATTTTTTCATGCAATACTGCCACGCCGACAGTGCCGAAATCTTCTTTCAACAATTCGTTCAGGCAGAACTCCATGGTAACGCGGCTGTCGTCCACTTCGTCAACAACCAGTACGTTTTTGCCTTTCAGTACATCGGGAACGGGATCAAGCCATTGGACTTTTTTCACTTCCTCGGTCACCTGACCTTCGTGATCGTTGTCGTAGTAGGCTGTGGTTACGGCGTAAATCGGGATTTCCAAGAAGCAGCGCAACATGCGGGCAGGGATAAAACCGCCGCCGCCAATGGCAATCATGGCATCGTATTTTGTGCCGGAGTTTTGGATTTTTTCCGCCAATCCTTTGATTACGCGGTGGATGTCGTCGTAGGTGTACCAGATTTTACGTTTCATGGTGTGCTTCCGAAGAGGAAAATACAGGGTGCAATGCAAAAAAGCCAGTCATTGCATGGCAATATTCTGGCTTTTTCAGTCAGACGAACGGATTATTCGCCTTTAGCTTTTACCACTTTACGGCCACGGTACATACCGTTTGGAGAAATGTGGTGTGGACGATGTACTTCGCCGGTTGCGCTGTCAACAGACAGAGAAGGCGCAGTCAGAGCGTCGTGTGAACGGTGCATACCGCGTTTAGAAGGGGATTTTTTGTTTTGTTGAACGGCCATTTCAAGCTCCTAGATAAATAAACTGTGTCCTAATTAACTGCTTTTCAAACCTGCTAAAACAGCGAAGGGGTTTGGTTTGTCCCGATTGACTTCGTCCAGTGTTCCATTGTTGCCGCAGTCTTCGTGTCGAGGGGAGAAAGGGAGCGACATCAGGATTTGGTCTTCAACCAGAGTCCGCACGTCAAGCTCTTTTTCGAGCAGCATGCCTTCCAATTCTTCATCGGCAAGCATGGCTTCGTCCAAACTCTCTTCATCGGCAAACAGGACGATACGGCTGGTTTCATCGAGCAGAAACGGCATGGGCGTAATGCAACGCTGGCAAATCAGGGGCATGTCGGCTTTGACGTTTAAATCGAGAAACAGACGTTGAAGCCGGTCGCGACCGCCTTGCAGCGTAAACGACACGCGTGTCTGTTTGTCGGCCGGATAATCGTGCGAACTGACTCGTTCATCCAATTCTTCGAGCAGGAAGCTGCCTTGCAGATTCTGCCCTTCGGCGGCGAGACGGCGTTACGTTTGGCTGAAGGCAAAGCCCGTTCATTGGCGGCAACTTTTCCTGCCGCGCTGATTATCGGCGCAGACCAAGTCGCATGGTGCGAAGGACGGCAGTTGGGTAAGCCGATGAACGTCGCAAATGCACAACAGATGCTGGCGGACTTAAGCGGAAAACGGATTGAATTTTACAGCGCAATCGTGCATGTCGATCATACGGTGGTTGCCATGCGACAGTTGACGCAGGAACAAATCAGCCGATATTTGGAACGCGAGCCGGATGCGGTTTATTGTGCCGGTGCGGCGAAGAGCGAGGGTTTGGGCGCCGCTTTGTTGGAGCGGATTGAAAGTACGGATCCGAATGCTTTGATCGGCCTTCCGATTTTCCGTTTGATTGATTTTTTGAAAAACGAAGGTGTAGAAGTTTTATAGTTTGAGGCCGTCTGAATGTGTTCAGACGGCCTGAGATTTTTTGGAGTTGCAAGAATGAAACCGATTTTGTATTTGATTCCTACCCCTTTGGGTGCACCTGATACGCCATGCCTGTTGCCGCATGAACAACAGGCGATTTTCGGGCTGACGGATTTTGTCGTGGAAGCGGAAAAAACAGCGCGTGCGCATTTGAAAAATTTGGGCGTGACTACGCCTATCCGCGAGCTGAATCTGCAAACGCTGAATGAACACACGGATTTGAAGACTTTGCCGGAATTACTGAAGCCTTTGCAAGAAGGGCGCAGTATGGGCATTGTCAGTGAAGCGGGTTGCCCGGCTGTGGCCGATCCGGGTGCGAATTTGGTAGCATTGGCGCATAAACACGGTTTTGAAGTACGGCCTTTGGTCGGCCCGTCCAGTTTGCTGCTGGCACTGATGGCTTCGGGTGCGAATGGTCAGAACTTTGCGTTTAAGGGTTATCTGCCGTCTGAAAAAAATGAGCGCATTCAGAGTTTGAAGGCTTTGGAGCAACGGTCGCGCCAGCAGAATGAAACGCAGCTGTTTATCGAAACGCCGTATCGCAACGATGCGTTGTTGGCTGATGCGGTGGAAAACCTGCATCCTGAAACGCGCTTGTGCGTGGCTACGGACTTGACCTTGCCGACACAGGAAATCATCAGCCAGACGATTGCGCAGTGGCGAAAAAGAAAAGAAATGCCGAATTTGAAAAAACGCCCGACTATTTTTGTGTTGCATGCCGCGTAAAACTGGATTGGGTTCAATTTCAAACTATATTAGTTTGAGGAAATAAAAAAAGGCCGTCTGAACAACAGACGGCCTTTGTGTTGCCTAAGCTTTTATCAAGAAACGACTTCGCCTTGGGTGCGTTGTTTTTCGATGCTGCGGTTGATGTGCCATTGTTGGGCGATGGTCAAGAGGTTGTTGACTACCCAGTACAGAACCAAACCGGCAGGGAAGAAGAAGAACATGATGGAGAAAATCAAAGGCATGACTTTCATCATTTTCGCCTGCATAGGGTCGGTTGACGGCGGATTCAGATAAGTTTGTGCAAACATGGTCGCCGCCATAATCAAAGGCAGGATGTAGAAAGGATCCGGACGGCTCAAGTCGGTAATCCAACCCAACCAAGGCGCTTGGCGCAATTCTACGGAAGCGAACAATGCCCAGTACAGACCGATGAAGACGGGGATTTGCAACAACATAGGCAGACAGCCGCCCAGCGGGTTGATTTTCTCGTCTTTGTAAAGCTGCATCATGGCTTGTTGTTGCGCCATGCGGTCATCGCCGTATTTCTCTTTGATGGCTTGCAATTTAGGTGCGGCGGCACGCATTTTTGCCATGGAGCGGTAAGAGGCGTTGGTCAATGGATACAGTACGGCTTTGACGATGATGGTCAAAACGATGATTGCCCAAGGTTGTCGTTGCGACGTTTGATGTCGATACGGCAGTCGCCTGCGGTGCATATGCTTTGGCCGTCTTTAGGCTGCAAAATCCAAGTGGACATGAAGTGGTGTTCAATCATGCCGAGCCAGCCGGTCGGGGTTTTGCGGATGTATTCGGCTTCGGATTTGCCGGATTTGGCATCGTCGTCCAAA
>QWCL01000996.1_pt1 | contig 10193 bp, 10 predicted proteins | sample 1972551 | NCBI WGS metagenome assembly QWCL01 (sample SAMN09866709, study PRJNA288562) | Human oral metagenome isolate term2_saliva, whole genome shotgun sequencing... | isolation source: mouth | host: Homo sapiens | place: USA: California
GGAAAAAAGATGGACTATGCAGGTGAAAAAATATAATTAGTAAAATGGAAAGAAATCGTGTTTTACTTTGTCTCGCTCACATGAGTGGTAACGAGATGAAATACATCCAAGAGGCGTTTGATACCAATTGGGTGGTGCCATTGGGACCAAATGTCAATGGTTTTGAAGATGACTTGAGACGTTTCTCTGTCTCTGTAAGTCCTTCAGGTGAAAGGAGAAACTTCCTTGAAAAAGAGGAATATCCACAGACAATTATGGCGCATGAAGATAATCCTGACAATCTTTGGAAGGAGTCTTTACCAGAATTGAAGGATAAGCGTATAGTTGCACTCTGTTCTGGTACCTCTGCTGTACACCTCGCTTTAGTTGCATTGGGAGTTAAAGCAGGCGATGAGGTCATCTGCCAGAGTTTTACCTTTTGTGCCAGTTCACATCCAGTAACTTACCTTGGTGCAACTCCTGTGTTTGTTGACTCAGAGAAGGAAACATGGAATCTTGACCCTACACTTTTGGAGGAAGCTATTAAAGATAGAATTGCCAAGACCGGTAAGAAACCAAAAGCAATCATCGTAGTTTATCTTTATGGTATGCCTGCAAAGATAAAAGAAATTCTTGCAGTAGCAGATAAATATAATATCCCTGTTGTAGAGGATGCTGCAGAGGGTTTAGGTTCAAGATATGAAGGACAGGTATGTGGTACCTTTGGTGAGTATGGTGTTCTGTCATTTAATGGAAACAAGATGATTACCACATCAGGTGGTGGTGCACTTGTTTGTCCTAATGAAGAGGCTCGTAATAATGTGATGTTCTATGCAACACAGGCTCGCGAGGGTTATCCATACTATCAGCATGAGAAGATTGGTTTCAACTATCGTATGAGTAATGTTTGTGCTGGTATTGGTCGTGGTCAGATGACAGTTTTAGATGAGCATATTGCTCATCACCGTCATATTGCTCATTTATATGAAGAGGCTTTCAGTAAGATAGATGGTATTACCTTCCATGCAAACCCTTCATCGGAGTTTGATTCTAACTTCTGGCTGAATACAATGGTTCTTGACCCTTCTGTTAAGGTGAAAGGTCAGGAGAATGCATATAAGACAACAGTACAAGGAGCTGTAGGTGGTGCGGCTGGTGTTATTCATTCAGTAGATAATGCTCATACAGATTGTGAACCAAATGCTAATATTGAGGCTATGCGTGTCTTCCTTGATAAAGCCAATATTGAGAGCCGTCCTCTTTGGAAGCCAATGCATAAGCAGCCTTGTTATAAGGATTGTCCAGCATACGTAAATGGTGTGAGCGAAAGTCTTTTCAAAGTAGGTATGTGTTTACCAAGTGGACCATTAGTAACAGATGATGATGTGAAATATATTGTGGAGAAGATAAAAGAGGCAATGGAGTAAACACCTTCTTTTATAACCCATATTAAGGGCTGACGTCGGAGATCTTAATGTCTTCGGTGCCAGCCCTTGTTGTGTTTCTCCATATATTAGATTATGGTAATATCTGATTTACCTTACCTTCTTATCCTCTACATAAAAGCCGTTGGGATTATCAAATGAATAAATAAAAATCTCAATCTTTATTAGGTTTGTATGTCAAGTGGATAAAAGGCATGATTTTTCTACCATTTTTGATATGTATGTGTCGCAAAAGTACGAAAAAAAACTGAACGAACGAAGAAAAGAATAGAAATTTAGTACTTATTTTTCAAGTTTTATTTTCTCTTCTTTTTTGATAATATCTTTTACATTATCTGGCGTTGTAGATGGTAATAACATCGTAGAAATCAATGAGTTGATAATTGTCGATATGTTTTTTAATTGCGTCGTCTTATTATCTTTATTGGTCGTGTTGTCTGTTATTTTCGACAAAGAATCCTTTGGCAATGTAGCCTCATAATTTGTCCAACAAGCAGCAGCCATACGTTTTATCTGTGCAAGTCGTCCCTGCACATTTTCTTCCTGTTTATACTGGTTATAAATCTTTTCAGCATTCATATATTGGTCATATGCAGGTTTCCATGATTGAAGAAACATATTGCAGAGACCTAACCGATAATAGACATCTCCTTTTTCCCGTTCATAACATACGGTTAGTGTTTTCTCATAATAGGGGATTGCTTCCTTGTATTGCTTTAAGTTAAACTTACTTTCTGCAGTAGTATAATAGTAGACAGACCGCTCATGTGGCGCAAATACTTCCAATTTAGGCATAACACCCTCTAAGTATTTAACTGCTGCTTCATAATCCCAATCATGGTAATAGCAAAGGCCTATATAAGCCTTAAAACGTTCGTTAAGCTTATATTCTTTATCCAATCGCTGAAAGATAAGCAGGGCTTCATGATACTTTGCTGAAGTAAAGTATTCCAGCGCTTTCCCTAATTCTTCAGCATCCTTGCTCTTTTGTGCAAATGCAGGGATAGAAGTTGTAAGGCATAGCAGAAGCGTTATGATTAATTTTCCTGTTCTTCTTACAGCCATATTATCTTTTTTACAATCTTCTCGCCATATTGTGCAAGGTCAATATCAATCAGAACTTTTCCTATTTGATGATTTTCGTGAGAGTCACCCATAGTTTGTTCTATTTCCTTTAAGCATTGTATTACTTGGGTGAGAGATAATTTTGTATCAAAAGTTCCTATACAATTCAAGAATTTGTCAGACTTTATTCCAATCGGTTCAGTCCATTGTGCATCAGAGAATTTGACACCCTTGAAACGTTGTTTCAACAGTGTCTGAGCATTGAAAATATTCTCCTCCTGATTAGAATTTGAGCCAAGTGCAATGATTGTCTTCATGAATACAAAGTTACGTATAAGTTTTGAAATCTTTGTGAGATTTAAGATAATTCACTTTGTATTATATAATAAAACCCGTATTTTTGCAGTTATATAATCTAAAAAGAACTTTTTATGAAGCGATATATCTTCCTTTTTATCTCATTCCTCTATATGTTTTCTACCGTAGCGTCGGGACAGGCAAGGTGGAATCAAGTTTATCAATCCTATATTGATCAGTATAAAGACATGGCTATTGAAGGCATGCTGAAGTATGGCGTACCTGCAAGTATCACGTTAGCACAAGGTTTGCTTGAGAGTGGGGCAGGGCGTGGAAGACTTGTTCTTCTTGGTAATAATCACTTTGGTATCAAATGTCATGGTTGGCTGGGTCGTACGATTTCGCATGATGATGATGCAAAAGGAGAATGTTTCCGTGCGTATGATAGTGCGTTAGAAAGTTTCGAAGATCATTGTAAGTTTCTTCGTGACCGTCCCCGTTATAGAAGTCTGTTCAGTTTGGATAGATCCGATTACCGTGGTTGGGCGTATGGGTTGAAGCGAGCAGGTTATGCTACTAATCCTGTCTATGCACAGAGTCTCATTAATCTTATTGAGCTTTATAAACTTTACGAGTATGATAAGGCGAAAAGTTATGACCGCTTTATGGCTCATCATTGTGGTGAGAATTCTGTTGTTCGTGGCATAGAGAATGGTCGTCCAAATCCTGTTCAGGTTTTGGGTGCACATCCTATCAATAAATACAATGACAACTATTATGTTATTGTGAGACAGGGAGATTCTTTTAAGTCGTTAAGTAAAGAATTAGAAATTAGTGTAGGTAAGTTGGCTAAGTACAATGAACGTGATAAGCATGAACGTCTGATTCCTGGAGAGTATATCTGGTTGAAGAAGAAACAAAAGAAAGGTCCGAAGGAGTTTAAGAAGCGTCCATATTATGTACGTAAGTCAGAGAGTTTGTATGATATTGCACAACGTTATGGTATTCGTTTGAAGAGTCTTGTGAAGAAGAACGAAAAGATTGCCGAGCGTGGTCTGAGAATTGGCGATGAGGTGATATTATATTAATCCCCAATCTCTGTATTCATTGTAATTCATATTGTAAACTTAGAGCTTTGGATTAAATGTAATATCTCTCTAAAATGGTTTATCTGATACCTGCGCAATCAGTCATAAGACTAAAGAAAGTTTAGGCTTTAATGACTAATAGGAGGCCAAGATAATTATTAATACACATAAAAAAGCCCTTATTTATCTGCTTATAGATAAGTAAGGGCTTTGTTATTTGTTTGTCTTTACGCTATTTGCTACGCCTTTGCAACAAATGCAAACAATCTGTTCGACAGTAAAATAGTTAGAGTTCCTAAGAAGCGGATAAGGACCTATGACTGATTAGAAATCAGTCAGACAGGTATCCAATGCTTTGGTGATAGCCTCTTTGTCGAGGTCTTGACCAATAAATACGAGTTTCTGCATTCTGTCACCGTATGGCTCCTCCCAATCTTTCTTAAGTTTAGGATTATTCTCAAGGAATTCGCGCAACTGGAATGGTGGCATAGTAGCATACCATTGACCTGCATTGCGAAGGCTCACCTGCTTACCAGCCTGCTCAAAGACATAACAGATATCCTTCTCATTAGAGAAATAGCAGAGACCTTTACAACGAATAATCTGCTTAGGCCACTGACGTGCTACAAAGTCATCAAAGAAATTGATGTCGAATGGACGGCGTGCATAGTAAACGAAGGTCTGGATGTTATATTCCAAAGCTTCACCGCTTTCTTCATTCTCCAAACCGTGATGATGGTGGCAGTGGTGGTGATGGTGATGCTCGTGATGATGCTCGTCATGCTCATCGTGGTGGTGTTCATGCTTATCATGGTCGTGATGATGTTCATGTTTATCCTCCTCATCATCGTGACCTTCTATCTCTGCAATCCATGAAGCAGAGGTAGCAACCTTGTCAAAGTTGAAATCTCCTGTATTGAGGATTTTGTCTAAGTCAACATCTCCATAATTACACTCGATAATCTCAGCCTTTGGTTGAAGTGAACGAATAATCTTCTTCACCAGTCCTAATTCCTCTTTGCTGACATCATCCACCTTATTAAGAAGGATAATATTGCAGAACTCAATCTGCTGGATAAGTAAGTTCTCGATGTCATCCTCTTGCAAGTCTTTCTTCAAAAGGTCGTTACCAGCAGAGAACTCATCACACATACGACGTGCATCAACAACGGTCACAATAGAATCAAGTACTGCCTTACCTTTCTTAGCAAGGTCTGGATACATTTGTGGATATGCGCAGATAGTCTGTGCGATAGGGGCAGGCTCGCAGATACCACTTGCCTCGATAACAATGTAGTCGAACTTCTGCTGTGAAACAATTTCGTTCAACTGCTGCACTAAGTCCATCTTCAGCGTACAACAGATACAACCATTTTGGAGTGCAACGAGCGAATCATCCTTCTGATCGACAACGCCACCTGCCTCGATGAGGTCAGCATCAATATTCACTTCACCGATGTCGTTGACAATAACGGCAAACTTAATACCTTTCTTGTTGGCAAGAATCTTGTTTACTAACGTTGTCTTACCGCTGCCTAAATAACCTGTAAGCAGGAGGACAGGAGTCTCTTTTATATTCATCTTATGTGTTTTTTGTTTTATAATTCTTAGACTACAAAGTTACAAAAAATATGCCAAGTGACGTATTCAGCATGATGAAATATTGTGTAATTTAGTTTTTCCTATTCCTTAATTGAAAAAGAGTGGCTATGCCAATCAACGCATAGCCACTCTTTTGGGATGTATATTGATCTCTAATACGCTTTATAGACAAAGGGAAGCCCCAACTACTTATCCTATCGAAAACAGTTCTATCTCAAAAACCAACGTGGAAAAAGCAGGGATATCACCATCGCGTTTTGTTCCATAACCCTCTTGATATGGGATATGAACACGCCAATGGTCACCCTTATGCATCGCACAGAGTGCCGTTTGAAATCCTGTAATCAGTTCGTTTACACGGAATGCCTCTGGAATACCTCTCTGCCAACTATCATCGAAAACATTGCCGTTAATAAGACTACCACGGTAATGACAGGTGATAATAGAACGTTCTGTAACTTTTCCTTCACCGCTTCCTTCCTTTATTACTTCGTATAGAATACCATTAGGAAGTTTCTTGATACCTTCCTTCTGACTAAGTTCTCTAAGGTATTCTTCATTCTTTAATTTGTATTCTTGTTTCTTTCCCATACATCTTAATTCTACATTAATGCACGCAAAATTAGCCAATATCTTTTGATTTCACAATTAATTCAATTACTTTTGTTTCGGCATAGTATTTGTTCTATAGCTTATAAACGTACGATATGAATTTTGATAGAATAGAGAATGATACACGTCGGGCAGAGTTGATTCGCGTGTTGGAGCATTCAATAGAGCGATTGTCATTGGCAGAGTTGGAAGCTTTGTATTACGACCTTGTTGCTAAGGATTACATAAGGGAGTAGCGAAATGCAGTTGTTGGATAACTGGAACAAGGAGATTTTACGCCTTGCCATCCCCTCTATTATAAGTAATGTGACTGTTCCATTGTTAGGTCTTGTTGACTTGGCGGTGGTAGGGCATATTGGTAATGAGGCTTATATTAGCGCGATAGCAGTCGGTTCGATGATATTCAATGTGATGTACTGGCTATTAGGATTCCTACGTATGGGAACGAGTGGCATGACATCACAAGCATATGGACGACAAGACGGACAGGAATGTATGAATATTCTTGTGCGCACACTGACAATAGGAGTGGGAATGGGAGTCCTCTTTATCGTGGCACAGCGTGGTATAGAGTGGGGGATGCTTCGGTTGATGAATACGCCAGAGGCTTCGTGGCACTTTGTTGCTACCTACTTTAGGATCGTTATATGGGGTGCGCCAGCTATGTTGGGACTCTATGGACTGACTGGATGGTTTATCGGAATGCAAGATACGCGTACACCAATGATGGTGGCTGTGTTGCAGAACGTAGTTAATATCCTTGCCTCTTTGTTCTTCGTTTTTGTATTAGACTGGGGAATCAGTGGTGTTGCAGCAGGTACAGCTTTGGCTCAGTGGGCAGGCTTTGTAGTCTCTTTATATGCTGCATACAAGCGGATAACATCAGGAAAAGAGCGAGGATTGGCTTTTGGGAAAGAACGTTGTGTAGCCTTGCAGACAACCTTCCGTCATGTATTTATCATGAGAGGAAAATGGGGTGAGTTCTTCCGTGTAAACAAAGATATCTTCTTGCGTACGCTTTGTTTGGTGGCAGTGAACTTCTTCTTTACGTCAGCTGGAGGAAAGCAGGGGGCTATGATGTTAGCTGTGAATACATTATTAATGACCTTGTTTACGCTCTTCTCTTATCTGATGGATGGTTTTGCCTATGCTGGAGAGGCGCTTAGTGGTAAGTATTATGGTGCAGGAGATAAAGAAGGACTGCACATAACAGTTCGTCGACTCTTTGGTTTTGGTGTCATTATGGCATTGATGTTTACTGCGGTTTACGTCTTTGGCGGCGTAGGTTTCCTTCGTCTTCTCACAAGTGATACGGCTGTTGTGACAGCTGCACAGCCTTATCTCTTTTGGGCTTACCTTATTCCTATAGCAGGAATGGCGGCTTTTGTGTTAGATGGGGTCTTTATCGGCTTGACAGCTACTAAGGGAATGTTATTTTCAACAGCTATGGCAATGATAACATTCTTCGTTGTCTATTATTTGTTTTGGAATAGTCATGGAAATAATGCCTTATGGATAGCTTTCCTATCGTTTCTTGGGATGAGAGGATTTGCCTCTATTCTCTGGGCACGTAGATATTTAGTAATAAGTTAAGAAAAAAGATTGTAAGATGGGTTATGGTTGGATAATTGTGTTTCTTTTGGTCCTTTTGCTGGGCTGTGGATATGTAAGTTGGCATGTATGGCAGATTCTGCCCCTTGCTGTAGTGGGTAAATGGATTGTCGTTGGAGCATTGTTGCTTTGCATCGTATGCTTCTTTACCAATTTTATCTTAGGCTTGGATAATAAGCCAATGCCAATAGCTATAACATTGTATGAAGTTGGCAATTCTGCTGTGTTTGTCGGGCTGTATCTGTTGTTACTCTTCCTTGTGCTCGACTTGGGAAGATTACTTCATCTTGTTCCTCGTTCCTTCCTTTATAATAGTTGGGCAGGTACAGTATCGGTAGTTGTTATTATGATTGGATTATTCGTTTATGGATATTTCAATTATTTACACAAAGAGCGTGTACCCTTAACTTTGCAGTCGGCAAAACCGATGAAACAGCAACATCGTTTGGTAATGATGACCGACCTACATTTAGGTTATCATAATCGTACAGATGAGTTCAGAAAGTGGGTTGATAAGGTGAATGAAGAGCAACCAGAGGCTATTCTTATAGCAGGAGATATTATTGATGGTAGTATTCGTGCATTAATAGACCAAGATATGGCAGCTGAGTTTCGTCGTCTGAAGGCTCCTGTTTATGCTTGTTTAGGCAATCATGAATATCTAAGTGGGGAACCTCGTGCAAAGAAGTTCTATCAAGATGCAGGGATTCATCTGCTCATTGATAATCATAGTGTGGTGCCTTTGGCAGGTGGTGACTCAATTCTTGTTGTAGGGCGCGATGATAGAACAAATAAGAGGCGTGCCAGTCTACAGCATTTGATGAAGTCTGCGCCAAAGGATTATTATACAATTCTTATGGATCATCAGCCTTATCATTTGGAAGAGGCACAGCAAGCTGGTATCGACTTCCAACTCTCTGGCCACACGCATTATGGTCAGGTGTGGCCTGTGAGCTGGATAGAAGACCTTATCTATGAGGATGCTTTCGGACCTTTACAGAAAGGGAATACTCAATATTATGTGTCTTCTGGAATCGGTATTTGGGGTGGTAAGTTCCGTATCGGAACAAGGTCTGAATATGTAGTAGCTGATATCAAGTAGGGATTAACCATTCTGTTTGTTTAGAACAAAATTTTTGATAAACTACTTATAGTGTAATATGCTTATTATTAGTGGTTTAATTTATATCATTAAATGATATCTACAAGTTGGATTCTTCATCATCTGTTATAACGTTCATGCTGCGCACATATGGTGCGGAGCATGAACACCATAGGTGCGGGGCGTAAGCACCATTGGTGTTCATGGTTTAATGTTTTATTATTTTTTGTTGAGAGGGGACTATGCATTGTCGGAAAAGAATCATATAACCAAATATAAACGATAAGATCGGTAATTGTACGATTAATTAAGAAATAAGACATCATTATCGCCTATCACCAGATGAGAGATTAAGACAGAATAATTCTAAAGGTGTTCCAACGTTTTCTTAATAAGATAAGTCGTTCGTTACGATGTGTTGAAGAATCTAAAAAGAAAAACAGATATTAGTTTGCGGTTATCAGAAAATAGTTGTATTTTTGCAAAGAATATATTTCGATCGATGAAATAAGGAAAGAAGTTCCTTTGTTTTCGTTCGTTTTTATTTTGCTAAAATTAATGTTGATAGTTGACTACACGTTATTTGTTCAAATGAAAAAAATTATTTTCTCCCTCATAGTTACGGCTGATGCACGCATCATGCCAAAAGATGAATTGACGATTACTGTAAACACTACTGACCCAGATGCTGCAGCTCCTTTCAATTTGCAGGTGCGTAACCAGTTGGGTAGTGGTAAGCAGGTTGCTTCGGGTGGTGGCTCTTTGCAGGGTTACTTGGTAGACAACTCTGGATTCATCAATTTCCCAGTAATTGGTAAGATTCATGTAAGTGGCTTGACAAAGCCTGAGTGTGAAGACCTTATCAAGAGTAAGATTCAGCCTTATTTGGCACGCACTGAGAATCCTATCGTGACTGTTCGTATGAGCAGTTACCATATAACCGTTCTTGGTGAAGTTGGTCATCCAGGTGTTATTCCTGTATCAACAGAGAAGATGAGCGTCTTGGAAGCAATTGCACAAGCTGGTGACCTTGGTGTTTATGGAAAGCGTGATAACATTATGTTGATTCGTGAAGATCCAACAGGTCAGAAGCATGTTGTACGTTTGAATCTCAATGATGCAAACTTGCTTAACTCACCTTACTATTATCTTCAGCAGAATGATGTCCTCTATGTTCAGCCAAACAGTGTAAAGGCTAAGAACTCTGGTATCGGTAGTTCTACTACCCTCTGGTTCTCTTTCATTGGTATTGTGACATCAGTGGCATCGTTGCTTGTAAACGTATTGAGAAAGTAAAATACTGTCCTTAGAGGCTTGTCTATAGCCTTTCTTTGGATAAAATATAATAGGAATGAGAATATCTTTGATATCCATGTCTTGGGTAGACCTTAG
>QWCL01000884.1_pt1 | contig 10180 bp, 7 predicted proteins | sample 1972551 | NCBI WGS metagenome assembly QWCL01 (sample SAMN09866709, study PRJNA288562) | Human oral metagenome isolate term2_saliva, whole genome shotgun sequencing... | isolation source: mouth | host: Homo sapiens | place: USA: California
CATCTCCGGCTTCCCCACCATTGACCTCTTGGGGATCTACCCCCGAGTGGAGAACCTGGCCGCGCAAGCCATCGTTCTCGCCATCATCGTCGGTCTCTATTTCTTCGGAAAAGCTCGCCTCGCCCGCGAGGCCGCCGCCCAGTCGCGGGCTGAGGACTGACTCCTCTCGAGCGACACCGACGTTTTACCCAACCAACACGCACAGGAGATCATCATATGAAGCGCTCTCTGTTCCGCGTCGGCGCGGCCCTGGCCACGCTGGCACTCGCAGGTACCCTGGCGTCCTGCTCCGCCGGTTCCTCCTCGTCCACTTCCAAGACGGGCACCTCCACCTCCACCTCGGCCTCCGAGGGTGCAGCGCCCGGCGAGGACGCTGGCTTCGAGGAACAGCCCCTGGGTGACGATGTTCACGTCGGCCCGCTCGTCGTGGGCGGCGTCTACTTCCAGCCCGTCGATATGGAGCCCGAGATGGGCACCCCGGCCGCCGAGTCCTCGATGCACATTGAGGCCGACGTCTCCGCCGCCGCTGACAACAAGCTCGGCTACGGCGCGGGCGACTTCGTCCCCGGCCTGACCGTCGACTACGCGATCAAGGACAAGTCCGGCACGGCCGTCCAGGAGGGCACGCTCATGCCGATGAACGCGTCCGACGGCCCGCACTACGGTCTGAACCTGCCCAAGCTCGACGCCGGCACCTACGACGTGACCTTCACGATTAAGCCCCCCAGCGGTTGGCTGCTGCACACCGATAAGACCACGGGCGTTGAGGGCCGTTTCTGGACCGAACCCCTCGTCGCCGAGTTCCCGGATTGGCAGTGGGACCCCACCGCCGTTTCGTGGTGATAGACGCTTAAGCAACGCGGGGACGAGGCCGTGGTTCCACCTGGGATCACTGGCCTCGCCCCGCGCCCCCGTGGGGGACTACACTCGGCACCGGAGCCGCATGACTTCGGTGTGCCTTTGGTGAGAGAGGAAAGCCAATGCTTGTGCAGATGAGTGAGGCGACGCTGACGTTGCTGCTGACGATGCTTGCCGTCGGAGCCGTCATCCGCTTTATGCCCGCAGCTGGACGGGGACGCCGCGGAAAGTTGGCGCGCTCGAGGGCCGTGTGGGGCGGCATTATCGTGGGCATGGCGTCCTCCCTGGCCCTCACGATTATCAATGTTGAAGCCCCCAAGTCTGTTAACCGCCAGACCGTGGGTCTCTACACGCTGCCGATCGCGGTGGCCCTCGCCCTGATTTTTCTCGCTCTGGTTGCTGTGCGCGCACGCCGGATGCGCGCCCACCTGACGGACACCATGGACGACGAGGCCCGGGCGGCCTCGTCCATGGAGACCGCCCTGCGCGGGGATGGCCTCGTGCGTCTGGTCGGCGCGCTTTTCATTGCCTTCGCCCTGTTCCGCGGCGTGCCCACCGCAATGAATCAGGCGCTCATGATGACGTCGGGCGGCGTGCAGCTGTATTCGACGCCGATGGTGCTCGCGATTGTCGGTTATGCGCTGGCGTGGGTGCTCGTGTGTTTCCTGACGTGGGTGTCGTACCGGCTGTGCGCGTGGAATAACCGCGTGTGGCCGGCCGCCGTGATCCTGGCTGCGCTGCTGTCGAACTACGCGCTGCTGTTCGTGCGCATCCTCAAGGCGAAGCGCTGGATCAAGACGTCCAAGGAAGCGTGGGCAGTCATCTCTTGGTTCATCAACAACGAGGCTGTCTTCACCATCGTGGCCGCCGTGGCCCTGGGCATCGTCGTTGTTTTGACGTGGGTGGCCTCGCGCTCCATTCCGATCGTTGGAGCCAACCCGGCCGAGGGCCGCCTGGGCCGTGCCCGCTCGCGCCTCTATAAGTCCATGGCGGGCACCGCCGCCATCGGCTACCTGTGCGGCGCGCTGCTCATCACCGTTGGCGTCGCCTACGGTAGTCAGGAAGTTGAGCTGTCCGCCCCCGAGTCGTACAGCGTCGTCGAGGACCAGGTGAGCGTCAACCTGGCCGACATTTCTGACGGCCACCTGCACCGCTTCGAGTACACGACCTCGGGCGGCGTGAAGGTGCGTTTCATCGTCATTCAAAAGTCCGGTTCCTCCTATGGCGTGGGTCTGGACGCGTGCGAGATCTGCGGCCCCACCGGCTACTACGAGAAGGACGGCAAGGTCATCTGCAAGCTGTGTGAAGTGGCGATGAACATCGCGACCATCGGCTTTAAGGGTGGCTGTAACCCCATCCCCATTGACTACAAGGTCTCGAACGGGACACTGACCGTGCCGATTTCGGCGCTTGAGGCCTCGGCCTCCATCTTCGCGAAGTAAAGGGACTCACGTGTTTTTCCGAATGCTGCGAGGGGCCCTCACGAGGCGCGGTAACCGCCACCTCATGATCGCCCTGACCGTCGCCCTGGGCGCGGGTGTGGCCACGTCCATGCTCTCCGTCATGTTCAACGTGGGTGACAAGGTCAACCAGGAACTTAAGTCGTACGGTGCCAATATTGTTGTGCGTCCTCAGGGCGCGGCCGTCCTCGATGACCTGTACAACACGGGCGAGGCCTCAGAGGCGCGCTCGTACCTGCGCGAGGACGAGCTGGGCAACATCAAAACGATCTTTTGGACCTACAATATTCTCGACTTTGCGCCGCTGCTGAACGTGTCGGCGACCGACGCCAGCGGCGAGCACGTGCCCACGACGGGGACCTGGTTCAGCCACCACCTCGAGTTGGCCACTGGTGAGAGCGTCGAGACCGGTCTGGACAAGCTGCGCGGCTGGTGGGGTCTTCAGGGCGCGTGGCCGGCGGATGATGACGCGACCGGCGCGATCGTTGGCACGTCCTACGCCTCGGCGCGCGGCCTGAACGTGGGCGACACCTTCACGCTCACCCGCGAGGGCGTCTCCCAGGATTTCACGGTGCGCGGCATCATCACCAGCGGTGACGACGCCGACCGCGGCGTCTTTATCCAGCTTCCCGCCGCCCAGACACTCATTGGGCGTGAGGGGGCCGTCGGAAGCGTCGAGGTTTCGGCGTTGACGACCCCCGACAATGACCTGGCCCGCAAGGCCGCGAAGAACCCGAACTCGCTGAGCGTGTCCGAGAAGGAAACGTGGTACTGCACGGCCTACGTCTCCTCGATCGCCTACCAGATTGAGGAAGTCATGACGGACTCCGTGGCCCGCCCGGTCCGCCAGGTCGCCCAGTCCGAAGGCACGATCCTGGAGAAGACCCAGCTGCTCATGGTCCTCGTGACCATCCTAGCTCTCATCGCCTCGGCCCTGGCCATCGCGAACCTGGTGACCGCCGGCGTCATGGAGCGCTCCAGCGAAATCGGCCTCATGAAGGCCGTGGGCGCGAAAGATAAACAGATCATCGCCCTGTTCCTCACGGAGACGATCATCGTGGGCCTGGCCGGCGGGGTCCTCGGCTACGGCGGAGGCCTCGCTCTGGCTCAGGCGATCGGATACATGGTCTTCCACTCGTCCATCGCGTTCGTGCCCGTCGTCGTCGGCCTCGTCGCCGTCCTCGTCGTTCTCGTCGTCCTGGGAGCTTCCATCCCGGCGATCCGCTACCTGCTGCGCCTCAACGCGGCCGAAGTCCTGCACGGAAGGTGATGCTTATGTCCAGACGAGCAATGTTCTGGCGGATGGTCACTTCCTCCATCCTGCGCCGCCGCTCCCGCGTCCTCATCGCGATTCTCGCCGTCGCCATCGGCGCGACGACCCTGTCCGGCCTCGTCACCATCGCGGTGGATGTGCCCGCGCAGATGGCCCGCGAGATCCGCTCCTACGGCGCAAACCTCGTCGTTATGCCCGCCGGTGACGGGGTCCTCACGGACGAGGCCGTGGCCGCCTCGACCGCCCAGGTGCCCGCGAGCGCTTTGGTCGGATCCGCCGCGTTTGATTACGAGACCGTCACCATCAACGACCAGCCCTACGTCGCGGGCGGGGCAGACCTGGGTGCCGTGCACGCCATGAACCCGTACTGGTTTGTGGACGGGGAGTGGCCCGAGGCTTCGGGCCAGGTCCTCGTGGGCGAGCAGGTCGCCTCGACCATCGACGTCAAGGCCGGAGACACGATCACAATCAGCCAGCTGGACGCGAGCGCCTCGTCGAAGGCTGCTGCGCAGTCCGGGGCGCAGGCCTCGGCCCTCAAGGTCGATCCGAGGACCGTCACCTTGACCGTGTCCGGCATCCTCAAGACCGGAGGCAACGAAGACGGCTACGTGTACATGTCCACCTCGGACATGGACGCGCTGACCGGGACCAGCGGCACCGTGTCGCTCGCCGAGTACTCGATCACCCTGGAAGGCGAACAGCTGAGCGCCGTTGCGGACGCGATGAACGCCGCGAACCCCGACATTCACGCCCAGACCGTGCGACGCCTCGCCCAGTCCGACGCGGGCGTCCTCACCATGCTGAGGTCCCTGCTCATCGTCATCACCGTCATCGTCCTGGCGCTGACCATGATCGGCGTATCCACCACGATGATCGCCGTCGTCACCGAGCGCCGCAACGAGATCGGCCTGCGCAAGGCCTTGGGTGCGACCGCCCGATCCATCACCCGCGAGTTCATGGGTGAGGGCGTCATGCTCGGGTTCATCGGAGGAGTCCTGGGTGCCGGGGCCGGCTACGGCCTCGCCGTCCTCATCTCCACCTCCGTGTTCCACCGGTCCATTTCGCTGCACCCCGTGATCCTCCTCGGCACGGTCGCCTGCTCGATCCTCATTGCCGTCCTCGCCTGCCTCCCGCCCGTGCGCCGCGCACTGGCCGTCGATCCCGCGCTCGTCCTGCGCGGAGAATGAGAGAGCCACCATGACTACCCCCGACACCCCCACCGCCGCTGCCGATGCGCCCGAGGCCGCCCAGGCCTCGTCGACCTCCACGGACGCGCTGCTGAGCCTGGAGAGCGTCTCCAAGATCTACGGCGACCTGCACGCCCTCGACAACGTGTCCCTCGAGATCCCGCGCGGCCAGTGGGTCTCCATCGTCGGCCCGTCCGGCTCCGGCAAGACGACTCTCATGAACATCGTCGGAGCCATGGACACCGCCACCGAGGGCACCGTCATGCTCGACGGGCATGACATCTCCGACCTGACCGCCGACGAACTCACCGAGGTCCGCTGCCGCACGATCGGCCTCGTCTTCCAGCAGTTCCACCTCATCGGCCACCTGACCGCCCTCGAGAACGTCATGGTCGCGCAGTACTACCATTCGATGCCCGACGAAAAGGAAGCCCTCGAGGCTCTCGACCGCGTGGGTCTGGCCGACCGCGCCAGCCACCTGCCCCGCCAGCTCTCCGGCGGCGAGCAGCAGCGCGTGTGCGTGGCCCGCGCCCTCATCAACTACCCCAAGCTGGTCCTCGCCGACGAACCCACCGGCAACCTGGACGAAACCAATGAGGAAATCGTCCTCGACCTGTTCAACCAGCTCCACCAGGACGGCACGACCCTCATGGTCGTCACCCACGACGCGCTCGTCGCCGAACAGGGCCAGCGCGAAATCCGGCTCGACCACGGTAAAGTCGTCAAGGAAACGTGGCACGACCACGATTTTGAACAGCGCGCCTCCGGCCTCGTCCTGCCTGGCCGCGATGGCGTCGCGCGCAGCGGAAAGGACAAGGTGCGATGACCACGCCCACCACGCTCGATACCCGATCCCGCTGGGTCGCCCCGGCCTCGTTCGCGGTCCTCGGTGCGCTCGGCGCGACCATCCTGGCCGCCTGCACGCCCACCACCGGCCTCGACATGAGCAAGCCGCTCAGCGACGGCACGTGGACCGCCCAGTCCAACGCCGACGACCAGGGTTCTATCGGCACCATCACCATCACCGTCGAAGGCGGGCGCATCACAGCCACCTCCTACGAGACGACGCTCGCCGACGGCACCGACAAGGGTGCTGAATACGGCAAGAGTTCGTCGGGCGAAGTCTTCAACGAGGACTACTACAAGAAAGCACAGGCCGCCGTCGCCTCCTACCAGGAGTACTCCGACAACCTCACCCAGGTCGGCGACCCCGCCAAGGTCGATGTCATCACCGGTGCCACCGTCGCCCACCAGCAGTTCGTGCAGGCCGCGATCCGCGCCATCGCCGCCGCCCAGGGCGTCTCTCCCGACGGTGCCGACGACATCGACATTCCCGGCCTCAACGACTCCACGAAGGACAGCGACGTCGACGGCTCCGACAGCTGAGCCCGTGCGCGCCGTGGGCTGCGCGGACTCTGCGGGTCCTGTGCGCTCTGGGGGTTCCGCGGGTGCCGTGCGCTCTGCGGGCCCTGTGCGCTCTGGGAGTTCCGTGGGTGCCGTGCGGCCTGCGGGCGGCGCGGGGGACGAGGCCGTGGCTATTTCCTCGGGGTATGCCCGCGCTGCGGGTGCGTCGCATGCTGCGGCTGAGACGTGCGGCGATGCAGCCACCGATTCTCGCGGAGCGTCCGGCGCGTCGGGCACCGCAGAGAAAACGCTCACCGGTGCCGCTGCTCATGAGGGGGCTGCGGTTCCCTCCGTCCCACCGATGTGGCGCTCGTCCTTCCCCGCGATGGGCACTCGCGTCGACATCATCGGGTGGGGCGGCGAGGGCATGGCTATCGTGAATGCCCTCGTTGAGGTCGTGGCACGCCACGAAGACCTGTGGAGCGTGTTCCGGTCATCCTCCGAGGTATCGCGGCTCAACGCTGCGTTCCGCGTTGATACCTCGTGCGTGTCAGATTCAGGGACTCTCGCGATCAATGGCGCGCATGGGAGCACCAGCCCGACAGCCGCTGGAGCGTCCGCTACGTCCTCCGACACAACCAAGAATTCTGATGCACTGCATCCCGCCTCGCACCGCCCGCAACCATCCCGCGAAGGAGCCTGTGACGCGAAGGTCAGCCCAGGCCTCGTCGTCAGCGAAGAAACCGACCGGCTGCTGCGCGACGCGCTGACGCTCGCGGAGGCGACTGGGGGAGCGTTCAATCCGCTGGTAGGGCCGCTCGTTGCCGCGTGGGACGTGCGGGCCATGCGGGCCGCCTTCGTCGCGGGTACGCCGTTACCTCCCGCGCCGTCTGCTCGTGTCGTCGAGGCGGCGTTGCATGCCTCGTCGTGGCGCTTGCTGTCGCGCGTCGGCGAGAGGCAGTGGGCGCTGCGCAGCGTTGACGACTCTGCGTGCGGGACCGATACTGCCGACGTTGGCGCACCCTGCGTGCCAGGCGACGGTACCCGCGATAAGCAGCGTGAACGTTCGTCAGGGCGGCGAGAGGATGCTGCCAATTCCAGCGGTGCTCAAGACGCGGCACGCGTTGATGCCTCGGGCGCGCGTGCACTGGTGGGCTGCGAGACGGATTTGGGCGCGGCTGTGCTTCCAGGCGATCAGGGGCATGACGCGCTGAGTCCGCGCGTGGACCTCGGCGGGATTGCGAAGGGATACACGGCCGATACATGCCGCGATCTCGCGGTGTCTATGGGGGCGCGCGGCGTCCTCGTGTCGGTGGGGACGTCGTCGGTGTCCGTGTTTGGGACTCGTGCCGACGGTTCTGCGTGGCGGGCAGGCCTGCGCGACCCGAACGGCGCGCCCACGGCCGTTTCTGGCGTCGTGGAACTTCCCGCGGGCGATATGGCGTCCCTGTCAACGTCGGGGGATAACTTGGGGCCGCTGGGCGGCCTTTGCGCCGCGCGCGACGGCGAGCATGGAGTTGCCGATTCTGCTGATGATCATGCTCGCGAGTGCGCACCCGAGCACTGCGATGACGCTCGTCCCGTCGATGGTAGCAGCGTCGCAGTGAACGCTGCCGCGCGTGAAACAACCCGTGAAACAGGTGTGAGTGGCTGTGTATATGACGGTGCGCAGAGCGGTGGGGGCTGCGCTGGTGGTGATGCCAGCGGTGGCGTGTCAGGCGAGAGTTCTGTCGCGGGTGGTGCTGGCTCTGATGGTGTGATTTCTGAGGCTCGCAGTGATGCCCGTACTCATGCCACTGTTATTGCTGCCGAGCTGGGCGCGCCCACCGGGGGAGGGCAGGCCTCGTCCCTGCGTGAAACACCCGTGTGTGCGACCGATGCTACCGTGTCCTATCACGCCGATGGGGCGGCACCCTCCTCGCGCCTGCTGGACCACCACATCATCGACCCGCGCACAGGCTATCCGGCGCGTGCGGGGGTGCGCCAGGTGAGCGTGGTGGCAACGTCGGGGGTGCTAGCAGAAGCGCTGTCGACGGCCCTGCTCGTTGACCCGTCGCTGGATGTTGACGCGGTCGTGGCGCGCTGGGCTCGCGTGACGGGCACCCCGGCCTCGGCGCAGGTCGTTGGCCTGGTGCGGGCAGCGCAAGGGTGAGGCCGTGCGTCCGCCGCATGTGGCTTGAGTCGGGCACGTGGCGGTTGAGTCCATCGGGGGCGTGAGCTTCTGCTGTGTCCTTGCGTGCCTATCTCGATTACTGCGTCATGTGATGGGTAGTTCTGCACCAGTTAGGGAGCATTACACCAGTTAGGGAGCATTACACTGCCTGGGAAGTGGTGTAATGCCCGGCTAAATGGTGTAACACCACTTAGGAACAAGTGGATATGTGGAGAATGCTGGCGTTTGATCGATTTCGACTAGCGATTGTGCCACGAGTGTTCACAGATGCATACGAGAGTGGCAGTTATCCACATACCTTCGGAGCGACTGGGCTTTATCCACAGGTCTGCTCTCAGGTCGTGACAACGCTTGTCGTCGTGCGGATGATGGGCATATGAACGCTCAATCGCTGACTGTTATTAGGTCTTCGACAGATGGACGGCCTTCAGTGGGGGATCTGTCGTCAGGAAATGTACTTCGTATTCAGCGCGGACGTTACGTCATGATCGATCGATCCGGCCCGCCGATGACCTACTGGGAGATATGGGCTCTCGTAGCCAGGGCTCGATTACTTGTCGTGAGTGACAGTAGCTCCTGCTCTCCGGTGTTCGTAGGCGCTAGTTCATTCGTTGCACGGTCGATACCGCTCTGGGAGGCAAATCCCGATGTCGTGATCTGGTGCGCGTCGCGGCATGGTAGGCGCTCAATGCCGGCTGTCACCATGCAAACGGTGACTATTCCATCGACGTTTGTGTGTTCGACAGTGAAGAAGCCCTGTGAATGCAACATCGAGATCGTTGATCGGTTGCGATGTGAATCTGTCGTTGAAGCGGCAGTTCGCATGGCTTGTTATTCGGAACGTCTCAGCGGATTCGTGGCGATTTGCATGGCGTTGCGCCACGAGTCTCGGTTCGTGTTGCTATCTCAGGAAGAAAGTAGGCAACGAGCTGAACGCGTTCGAGGCAAGATGCTTGAATGCTTGGATCTGTATCGGAATCAAAAAGAATGTGTCCCCTACAGGCGGGCACAGGGCCTGATAGTCGCCGCTGATCCCGGGTGTGACAACCCAGCCGAGGCTGCGTTGCTGTGGGTCTTGAAGTCGGTGACCGTCTTCGAAGTCGTGACCCAGTTCGAGATCATTATCAACGGACGCCGCTATTTCGCGGATATTGCGATTCCGGGGCTCATGATCATCTTCGAGTTCGATGGCATTGGAAAGTTGGGCAAGGACGATGCTGAGTTTGCCCGGGCGAAGCGTGACTGGATCCAGCGCGAAAATGACTTGCGTAGTGCCGGTTGGAGGATCCACAGGGTCTCTTGGAGAGACTATGAAGACTTCAATGCGTTACGTGCGTGGGCGATCCAGCTCCTTCGTCCGCATCAAGTTGCCATCCCTGAGCATGCTGAGGCGTTGTGGGCGTTGCCGTCTGCCGCGTGCGATGGTCCAAGCCGACGTTTTCATGTCCATGCTCGATGAGGTCTGTACTAGTTAGGGAGCATTACACCAGTTAGGGAGCATTACACCGCCTGGGAAGTGGTGTAATGCCCAGCTAAATGGTGTAACACCACTTAGGAACAAGCGGCACCGTGGAAGCGGGGTCCGGCTTCCGTGCCTGTGAGTGGAGGCGGTGCCTACTCGGGCTTCGGGACGATGCGCTAACCGTACGTCAGCATGCCGAGCGCCGCTGGTGTGGGGGTGTCGGAGGGGCCTGGTTGCGGTGCCGGTGGGTGGGGTAGGGCCTGGAGGGGTGTCGGGATGATGTGCTAAACCGTACGTCAGCATACCGAGCGCCACTGGTGTGGGGGTGTCGGAGGGGCCTGGTTGCGGTGCCGGTGGGCGGTGGCAGGGCCTGGCCGGGCTTCGAGACGACGCGCCGAGCAAAGCTCGCGGCGCGGACGGCGA
>QWCL01001906.1_pt1 | contig 10167 bp, 8 predicted proteins | sample 1972551 | NCBI WGS metagenome assembly QWCL01 (sample SAMN09866709, study PRJNA288562) | Human oral metagenome isolate term2_saliva, whole genome shotgun sequencing... | isolation source: mouth | host: Homo sapiens | place: USA: California
CAAACCATAGATTGAGATACCATTTGATCCTTGAACACCGTTTGATTCAACATCGCCACCACCGGCATTATGACCACCGACAATACCTGAACGAACAGCATTTGAAGCCAAGGCAATGTAGTTCACATCTTCAAGAGCATTGTCATAAACGGTAGCACAGTCACCAACTGCATAAACGTCTTTGATTGATGTTTCTTGTTTCTTATTAACAAGGTAAGCGCCATTACGGAATGTTTCCAATTTACCAGCACCAAGAGCTGTGTTAGGACGGAAACCTACTGCAAGGACAACCATGTCGACATCGTAAGCATTTTTATCAGTGACGATACGTTCAACTTTAGTATCACCTTCAACTGCCTTAACAGTTTCACCAAATGCCAATTTAATACCGTGGCTTTCCATATTTTTAGCCATAAGTTCAGTCAAGTCATGGTCATAATAACCAGCCAAACATGTATCAACAACGTCGATAAGGATAACTTCTTTACCGTGACGTTGGAAAGCTTCAGCCAATTCAACACCAATGTAACCAGCACCTACAACCGCTACACGTTTGATATCTTGAGATTTGTCGTTCAACTTATCGATAACTTCTTGAGCGTTTTGGAAAAGTTTAACGAATTGAAGGTTTTCAAGTGTAGCTTCGAAAGTACGGCTACCTTCTTTAATTTCAGCACCTTCGATTGGAGGCAAGATTGGTTGAGATCCAGTAGCCAAAATCAATTTGTCATATGATTCAACGTGCTCTTTACCATCTACAAGGGCTGTAACAGTTTTACCATCAAAGTCAATAGACTCAACTGGTGAGTTCATATAAACTTTAGCACCCTTGCTTTCAAGTCCTTCTTTGTTGGCATAGAAAAGACCATCAGAACCTGAGATTTGATTACCGATCCAAAGAGCCATACCACAACCCAAGAATGAAATGTTAGAGTTTTGGTCGAAAACTACTACTTCATTTTGGTCTCCGTAATTATCGAGAATAGTATTAATACTAAAAGTACCAGCGTGGTTAGCACCAACAACTACGATTTTTGACATAAGTTTATCCAACTTTCTTTTGATAATAGTTTACTGTTTTATTCTACCATAATCAGAAAACGGTTACACCTTTTATGCTCAGACTTTGTTACTTTTTGAACAAATTAAGTTTCTGTGCTCTAAAACCCAAATAGGATACGTCAAAATATGTAGAAAAACACTTTATGATGACGGTTACCTTTATTAACACTATCTCTCTTATCAAATCGTAGTAAGTCTACTTTGCTTTAAAATATAAAAAAAGAGTGAATGACTTTCTCTTTAGAGAATGTCAACACTCTTTTTATTAGACTAACTCATTAAAATCCCAAACGTCTGTCCAACCTTCATAAAATTCTGGTTCGTGACATACCATAAGGATACTGCCCTTGAAAGCCTGAAGGGCACGCTTCAATTCGTCCTTAGCGTCAACATCCAAGTGGTTGGTAGGTTCATCCAGAACAAGAACATTATTTTCACGATTCATAAGGAGACAGAAGCGAACTTTAGCCTGTTCCCCACCAGAAAGCACTTGAATTTGGCTTTCAATATGCTTAGAGGTTAATCCGCATTTGGCTAGAGCTGCACGAACCTCAGCTTGATTTAGGGCCGGGAAGGCATCCCAAACCGCTTCAAGAGGCGTCTGACGTGACCCTTCTGCTTCTTGCTCAAAGTAACCTAGGTCAATAAAGTCACCTGTTTCAACTTCTCCTTCTAGTGGTTGAATAATACCAAGCAAGCTCTTAAGCAAAGTAGTCTTACCGATACCATTGGCACCCACGATAGCTACCTTTTGATTACGTTCGAAGGTAAGATTCAAAGGAGCCTTGGTCAAAGGGCGGTCGTAACCAATAACGAGATCTTTGGTTTGGAAAATAAAACGTCCAGGCGTACGACTTTCCTTGAAATGGAATTCAGGTTTTGGCTTCTCAGCCTGCAACTCGATAATTTCCATCTTATCCAATTTCTTCTGACGAGACATGGCCATATTTCGAGTAGCAACACGTGCCTTGTTTCGGTTAACGAAATCTTGAAGGTCTGCAATTTCCTTTTGCTGACGTTCATAGGCAGCTTCTAATTGAGCTTTCTTCATAGCATAGACAGACTGGAAATTGTCATAATCACCTGCATAACGAACCAAGTCTTGATTTTCAACATGATAGACAATGTTAATCACATCGTTTAGGAATGGAATATCGTGAGAAATGAGGACAAAGGCATTTTCATACTCTTGAAGATAGCGTTTAAGCCAAGCAATGTGTTCAGCATCCAAATAGTTGGTTGGCTCATCGAGAAGCAAGATATCTGGTTTTTCAAGCAATAACTTAGCCAAGAGAATCTTGGTACGTTGACCACCTGAAAGGTCCGTTACATCTGTATCCATACCAAAATCCATGACACCTAGTGCACGGGCAACCTCGTCAATCTTAGCATCTAGTGTATAGAAATCACGCGTTTCCAAGCGATCCTGAAGCTCACCCACTTCTTCCATCAGAGCATCAACGTCAGCTCCTTCGTCTGCCATAGACATGTAAATCTCATTGATACGTTCTTCAGTCTTAAAGAGTTCATCAAAAGCCGTACGAAGGACATCACGAACAGTCATTCCCTTTTCAAGAACAGCATGCTGATCCAAGTAACCCGCTGTAACATATTTAGACCACTCTACCTTACCTTCATCTGGCTGCAATTTTCCAGTAACGATAGACATAAAGGTTGACTTTCCTTCACCGTTAGCACCGACAAGACCGATATGCTCACCTTTGAGCAAACGGAATGAGACATTTTCAAAAATAGCACGGTCACCAAATCCGTGACTAAGATTTTTGACTTCTAAAATAGACATAGCATATCTGGGCTGAATCTGTCTTCAGCCCTTTCCTTTCTTGACATTAACTTTACTATTTTACCATTTTTTAGTGAAAATTTGGACCACTGCTTCTGGAAAATTAAAAAGAAAAAGCAGGACTAACCTGCTAAATCTTTAGTTTCTCTGTAAAATACGTTTGAAGACAGGATAGAGGAGAGGCACCGCAATGATAGTCACTACTGATGTTCCAAAGGTTCCACCAATTTTAGTAAGTGCCAATACCATGGCTGCATTAAGTGGTAAAGCAGCAACGACACTATTAATAATCGTATACTTAACAAAATTTAAAATAATTTTGGTCACTGCCGCTATGACTCCAATGATTATGATGTTAGCCATTTTGTCATTTGATTTTAAAAACTTTTCAAAAACAAGATAGAGAACATAACAAACAATCAAAGATTCTAAAATAGTAATCCAGACCTCGGCAGCATAACCATTGAAAATATCAAATAGCCCTAACCCTACTGTTGCGACTAGCGCACCTTTTCTGGCTCCGAAAATCAAAACAGCAATCACAACTAGGGCATTTCCCAGATGGACAAATTGAGCTCCAAAAGGAATACGAATAAACTGTACACTCACAATAATTAAAGCTGCATACAAACTTAGAATAACTAATTCACGTGTTTTATCACTTTTCATTTTTCTCCTCCAATAGGGCATTAAAACCACTGAATAAATAACCGATATGGGGCTCATAGCAAAGACCATACTTTAAAGGACGACCATCGGACAGTGTTGACGAAAGAACCCTATCCATAACATCCAAGGCCAAATCACAAATCTTTAGTAAATCAAGATTATAAAAGTAACCTGCTGATAAGATTGCCGTTAGTAAATCGCCACTTCCATAAAAATGATAGCGATAACGTTTTTGCATGCGATAAACTGTTTCATTAGTCTCTTTATCAAAATAAGCCAGCCCAATTTTGTCATTCTCAAACGAGATACCTGTCAAAATAACTTTCCGAGGTCCAAGCTTGCTCAACTCTCTCAGAAGCTTTTCAACAGTGGCCTTATCATAGGAACCTGCTTCAAGATAAAGAGAATCCGTCAAAAAGGCAGCTTCTGTTAAATTGGGAATGATGACATCTGCCTGTTGACAGAAATCCTTCATGGCTTCTACATAGTTTCTATCAAATCCTTGATAGAGACGACCATTGTCACCCATAATTGTATGCGAAGATAAAAGAACTGTTGGTAGGGGAAGGACTTCAGTTTGACAGGCTGACATGATAGGGAGGCTACTAGTCAAAGCAACCTTACCTAGACCAACCAGGTCATTGGCAACAATTACTTTGGTCATCTATTTTCCTTCCCAGGTCTTTTTAAACTGTTTAACAAAACCTGTATGGAAATAAATGTAATAGGCCACTCCTAAACCAAGAATAGCAGCTACAATGTCAAAAGGAATCTTCATAATAGCATAGGCAGGCGTTCCATAGATAAAGGCTCTTCCTAAGCCATATCCGACTAAATCAATAATAGCCCCAATCAAGAGACCTAACGCTGCCCTAGACTTGCTCAATTTTCCTAAACGCCCTCCAACAATGAGTGCAATAGCAAGAACTTGAAGGCTGTGTGTTACTAGAGTTACCCACATAGGAAGGGGGTAGAAAAGAAAATCTCCAATAAAGGAACCTACTCCGGCAATAATAACTGCTTCTGTAGGTGGGAAAATTAAACCAACTAGGAAAATAATAATCCCGTTAAAATAGAAATGACCTCCTGGCACAGGAATGGATAAGAGACTCGAGCTCAAAATAATGACAAGTGCCATGAAAAATGCAGAAATGGTTAAACGTTTTGGTGACATACCTAAAACTCCTTTGTCAATAAATATAGTATAAGTTTATGAAAATTCTGACGATTAAACAAGATAGTATTTCCTCTACTGTCTGGGTACAGATTTCAGACAATAAAAAAACCACACATTCGTGTGGTGATAAAACTTATTGAGCTTTTTTGTCAAAGTATTTGACAGGTGCCTTTTCAAGATTTTGTAGTGAAAGCTTGGCAGTCGCGTTAGCCTCAGTACCGTAATCAGAGAAATCAATGCTAAGATCATGATCAAAATCAGCAACGGCATAGTCAACAACGATTTCTTTAACTTCCTTAGGAGCAATCGTGGTTTTATTTGCAATCTTATCTCGGTCATCATCTTTAGAAAAGACTATTGTTGCCACCTTCACTTCTTCCTTCTCTTGTTTCACATCAAGGACTACCTTCATCAAAAGAGTGTAAGCATTCATGGTTTCTTTACTTGAGTTGCTAAGTTTATAGTGAACGCGTACAGCTTTTTGACCTTCTGGTGATTCGATTTTAGTTGCAGAAAGAACTTGTACACTTGCATCTTGTCCTGTAAATAGCATTTTGTTTTTATCGTAGGTCCAAGTAGGCTCTTTCTCGGGTGTACAAGCTGACAAACCGATAATAGTCAAGCATGCAAGAGCGAGAAGTCCTAAGATTTTCTTAAAATTCATTCTTATAATCTCCTTAAACTTATTTGGAAGGGGAATTTAGTTTTACCTTACAACCTTCTTATTATGTCAAAATCTAATAATCTTGTCAAATTTCTCTGGGCCTATTGCTCTGAGAAGGGAAGTAAGGTAAAATAAGGAAAAATCTGTAAGGGGTCAGTTATGAGTATTTATCAAGATATTGTCGAGACCATTATCAAAGATATCCAAAATGGGACTTTGAAAAAAGGGAGTAAGCTCCCCTCTATTCGTCAACTAAGCCAGACTTATGCCTGTAGTAAGGACACAGCCCAAAGAGCACTCTTGGAACTAAAGTATCAAAACTATATTTACGCCGTACCCAAAAGTGGCTATTACGTCCTCGAAGGTCGCAATGAAGTCGATAATAAGGTTCTTCTTAACCTTAACGACTACAATCAATTGGCCTACGAGGATTTTAAGCTGTGTTTAGATGAAAGTTTGGCGGGTCATCAAGACTATCTCTTCAACTATTATCATGAACAAGCCGGACTCAAAGATTTGCTTGAAGCCTTAAAGAGTCGATTAATAGCTGACGATATTTATGTCAATTCGGATCAGATTGTCATAACCTCAGGAAGCCAACAGGCCCTCTACATCCTTTCACAGATGGATTTTGGTAATGGTGGCTACAAAATTCTCTTAGAACAACCTACCTATCATCGCATGAACCAGCTCGTTAACCGTCAGAATCTAGCTTACGAGACGATTAACCGTGGTTTTGATGGTTTAGATTTTGACCGCTTGGAAGAGTACTTTAAATCTGGACAGATTAAGTTCTTCTATACCATCAGTCGTTACTCCAATCCTCTTGGATTAAGCTATTCTGCCAGTGAAAAAGAAAAGCTAGCCCAACTTGCCAATCAGTATAACGTTTATATCGTCGAGGATGACTATATGGGAGACTTTAGCGATAGTAAAAATCTCCCGATTCACTACTATGACACCCAAAATCAGACCATCTACATCAAATCCTTTTCCATAGCTCTTTTTCCAGGTTTACGTCTAGGTAGCCTTGTCTTACCTCCTAATCTTAAGCCTACCTTTTTGAGCCACAAGGGACTTATTGACTATGATACCAATCTCATCATGCAAAAAGCACTTTCCGTTTATCTCGAAAATGGCATGTTCCAAAAAAACATTAAGAAACTTGGTGACCTCTTTCAACAAAACATGAGTAAAAGTCAAGCCATCATTGACAAATCTAAGGTTAGCATTCCTTTTCAGATTTCCCCTAGGCATGTGACCTGGCAACTTCCTAAGGAGTTTTCACTCGAAAAATTCAAAGCCCACAAGCAGATTCGCTTTTTAGAATCCTCCTTTATTAGACCAACTTCTGAAACTTATCTGCAGATAGGTCATGGACAGGAACTCGAATCCTTTATAAAACTTTTAAAAAAGACAAAGTAACAATCAGACACAAAAAAGCCATCGCTTGATGGCTTTTCTTATTTAGTCTGCTCAAAGCGTAGGTGGACAATGACCTTGTCACCATAACCGTTACGCTCCAAATCTCGTTGCAAACGGTATGAAATATAATGCTCGGCAATATTGATAAAGCCTGCTTCCATGAGACGATTTTCAACCAATGACTGAATCATGTTAATGGTTGGGCGTTCCACCTGAGCATCTTGAAGATCAAGCACTACTTTTTTTGTAACTTGAGCAAGGTTTTGGCGCCAAGTATCATCAAGAACATACACAGTCTGTGCTGCTTTTAAGATGGCTTGGTAAATTTTATCAGGATCAAATTCAGCAACTTGACCATTACGTTTAATAATTTGCATGGCTACCCTCTTTTCATGGCTTTTTCTTTTATTATGCAGAGAATTTACATATTTGTCAAGTGCAAATCCCTGAAAGAGCTATCCAGACTGCTTATTCCCAGAATTTAGAAATGTAAACTGGTTTGCCATGTTTATCAAAGGAAAGGGTTGCTGTGTAGGACTCTGACTTATGATGTCGCTTATAATTAGCGATTCTCTTGTCACCGTTTATCAGGTGAATGTCATAAGTCTGCCCGTCAGAGCTTACAAAGTGAGCATTAATCCTAGCACTACTCGTTTTTGTCCCAACATGACTAATATCTATTTGTTCAACTTGACCATCAATGGTTTTAGCTATAGGGCCTCTATAGTCTTTGTAAATAGTGACGGTAGCCAAAACATCATCAACTAAAACATAGGTCATCCCGAAAACGAACAGATAAACTATTGGTATGACAATGAAAGATAATTTACTTTTGCGGAACATTTCTTTATGCCAAGCCCAAATATCCTGAGGTGACATGGTTAAAAATTTTTTAAAATATTGATGAACGAGTAACCTGTAGACTAATAATACAAATATTACTTGCCCCAAGGGATAAGCAAAACTGGGTAGTCCATCAATCAGTACATTGACCTTATCAGATTCAAAAGTGTAATGTCCCAATACCCCATCAAAAAACTCTAAAAACAAATTATCTCCTTTTTGCAATATAGTCTAGTCACTTAAAAATCCATCTTCTCAGATGGATTTTTTAACTATTAACGTACCTCTGCTTCGACTTTCTCAGTAAGGGCTTTGGTGATTTTTTCCATGTATTTAGCAACTTCTTCGTCTGTGAGGTTATCATTTGGATTTTGGAAGGTAAGGCTATAAGCCATTGATTTCATTCCAGCACCAAGTTTTTCACCTGCGTAAACGTCGAAGAGTTTAACAGCAACCAAGCGTTTCACTCCTGCAGAGTAGATAGCATCAAGAACTTCTTGATGAGTGATTTCTGCCTTGAGAAGAAGGGCGATATCACGTGATACTGCAGGGAATTTTGTGATTTCAACAAATGGTTGAGCCGGTTGCAAGGCTGCTTCTACAGCACTAAGGTTAATTTCAGCGACATAAGTTTCTGGAATACCGTAGTTTTTAGCAGTTTGTGGGTGAACCTGACCAAGGAATCCAATCGTTTGACCATCAAGGACAATAGCAGCTGTACGACCTGGGTGCATACTTGCTAGGTCTTTTGTCGGTACATAGTCAACTGAAACTTCAAGTTTATCAAAGAGAGCTTCAACAATCCCTTTAGCATAGAAGAAATCAACTGGTGTTGCTTTAGTTTGGAAATCTTTTTCAGCTACTAGACCAGAAATAGCGAAGGCAAAGGTATTGATTTCATTTGGCAATTCCTCTTTTGGATTACCGTTTTGTTCAAAGACCTTACCGATTTCGTAAATAGCAACGTTACTATTCTTACGGTTAACATTGTAAGCAACAGTATCAAGCATACCAGAGACCATGTTCTGACGGAGGGCTGAACGGTCAACAGTCATTGGCCACATCAACTCAGTCAAGTTAGTAGGTGTCACAGCAAATTCAACAGCTTTTTCAGGTGTTGTCAAAGCATATGAGATGATTTCCGTCAATCCAGCACCTTCAGCAATGGTACGAACCTTGCGACGAAGCGCTTGTGTCTCAGTCAACTCACCAGCTGTTCCTGCTGCTTCTGGAAGAGTCGTAGGCAATTTTTCATAGCCGTAAATACGTGCAATTTCTTCAACTAAGTCTGCTTGGATACTGATATCCCAACGACGACGTGGTACAGATACTGTGAATTTATCAGCATCACCAGTCAATCCAAAACCAAGTTTTGCAAACACATCTTCAATATCTGCAAAAGTCAATTCTGTACCAAGGCGAACATTTACGTAGTCAAGGCTTGTAGAAACTTGAACTGGCTCTGTATCAACAGATCCCGCTTGAACACGGCCTGCAAGAACCGTTCCATTTGCCAATTCTTGCAACATAGCTGCAGCAAAATCAAGCGCTTCAAGGACAGTGTCGTTATTGATACCTTTTTCAAAACGTGATGATGATTCTGAACGAAGGTTGAGACGGCTACTTGTCTTACGAACTGATTTTCCATCAAAAACAGCAGCTTCGAGAACGACATTTTTAGAATTGTTGTCAATTTCAGTTGAAGCGCCACCCATAACACCTGCGAGGGCAACTGGTTTGTCAGCAACTGTAATAACAATATCTTCAGCAGTCAATTCACGTTCTTCACCATCGAGAGTGACTAATTTTTCCCCATCACGGGCATCACGAGCAACGATACGTGAGTCTTCAAATTTATCCAAATCGAAGGCATGCATTGGTTGTCCAAAATAAAGAAGAACATAGTTTGTCACGTCAACCACGTTGTTGATTGGACGGATACCAGCATTCATAAGAAGGTTTTGCAACCATTGTGGACTTGGTTGAACAGTAACATTCTCAACCACACGACTAGCATAAGTAGCCACTTTATCACTTTCGATGGCTACTGAAATCTTATCAGAAGCTGGTTTGCTGTCTTCAGTAACCGTTTTTTCTGGGAAGTGAACAGATTTTCCATAGATTGCAGCAACTTCATGTGCCACACCACGCATAGAAAGAGCATCCGCACGGTTAGGTGTGATTGACAATTCGATGATTTCATCATCAAGGTCAAGATATGGGAAGATGCTATCTCCAGGTACGGCATCTTCTGGCAAAATTTGGATACCATCCGCAAATTCCTTAGGAATAATGCTATCCGGAAGGCCAAGCTCTGCCAAAGAACAGATCATCCCGAGAGATTCCATGCCACGAATCTTACCTTTTTTGATCTTGTAGTTATCCGCAATGCGGGCACCAGGAATAGCAACAATTACCTTGATACCAGCAGTGACATTTGGAGCACCACAAACAATTTGACGTGGACCTTCAGCATCTCCTGTATCTACTTGACACAAGTGCAAGTGTGTGTCAGGCACATCT
>QWCL01001152.1_pt1 | contig 10157 bp, 9 predicted proteins | sample 1972551 | NCBI WGS metagenome assembly QWCL01 (sample SAMN09866709, study PRJNA288562) | Human oral metagenome isolate term2_saliva, whole genome shotgun sequencing... | isolation source: mouth | host: Homo sapiens | place: USA: California
AACTCGTAAGGATTTATCTTATGCTTCAGCGGTGAAAGATCCAGTCAAGATGAGCGAAGTCATGCTGAACGCTTTATGGGTTGCAGGTGATGAGGAAATCAAAGAAGATGACTCTTTGTTCTTGGCAGCAATTCAAAAGATGCAAGACATCTTGGAGGTGAAAGAAGCAGAAATAAAAAAGCTCTAGAAGATGCTGAGGTAGATACTTCAGACGGTGTAGACGTTCTTTTTTGGGACACTGTGCTGCGCTATTACCTTTCAATTGAACCAAACGAAATGCCCGACGAAGTTTGGGCGCAAACTATAAAAAATCTGAGTGAAATAAGAAAGCTAGAAAGTAATGGATAATGCTTTAAAATTTTTAATCAAGATAACGGCAACGCCAGGTAACACTTTGGCGACTGCTCGTCTTTGCGAAAAACAGCTTGATAACATAAAATTAAAATCTTTGGAGGCGAAAACTGCACTTACAAAGACGTTTAATTTTAGTTCTTTTAAGTCTGGCTTGATGAGCATTCCTGGAATGGCTTTTTTAATGAATCCTACAACGCTCATCGGTGCTGGTATTGGTGCTGTTTCACGCTTAGGCGCACAAGCCGAGAGCACCGCTGTAGCGTTTAAAACACTTGTTGGAGATGAAAGTAAAGCAGGTGCAATGCTCAAAGAAATAGGCGATTTTGCAAACCATTCACCTTTCGGCAAAATGGAACTCGTCGAGGGGGCGCAACAGATGCTTAACTTCGGTGTTTCAACAGAGAAGGTTTTGCCACTGATGAAGCAGTTAGGCGATATTTCAGGTGGCAATAAAGATAAGTTTGCTTCTCTTTCACTTGTGATGGGTCAAGTTTCATCTACAGGTTATCTAATGGGTCAAGATTTATTGCAGTTCATTAATGCAGGATTTAACCCCATTCAGGAGCTTTCGACGATGACTGGCAAGTCAGTTTCGGACCTTAAGGATATGATGTCTAAAGGACAAATCACTGCAGAGAATGTGGCACAAGCAATTGCGCATGCTACAGGCGAAGGTGGTAAGTTTCACGGCATGATGGAGGCTAAAAGCCAAACACTCGAAGGTAAACTTTCAACTCTTCAAGATACAGTAGTAACCAGTGCAGAGGAACTTGCAAAAGGTATAAACAGCCCTATAGGTGAAGTAGTTGATCAAATAACAGCTATCATTCCAACTATCGCAAATGGATTGCAAATGGTCTTCTCAGCTCTTGGGGCATGCATCAAGTTTGTTATGAAGTTCAAAACAGAATTAGCAATCCTGGGTGGCGTTGTAGTCGCTATCTTCACCATGTGGAAAATCTACAATGCAGCGTTAGCAGCTTATTTGGTTATTTCAAAACTTTGCCAGGCAGCAACTGTTATTTGGACTACAGTTCAATGGGCATTGAACGCAGCCATGACAGCGAACCCTATAGGATTTGTTATTACTGCAGTTGTCGCACTTGTAGCAGCCATTGGATATGCCTGGGTAAAATTTGCAGGGTTTAGAGCCTTCTTAATTACCATGTGGGATACCATAAAGCAGTTCGGAAATATCTTAAAAGACTTCTTAATTGATAGAATAACCGACTTGGTAAAAGGCTTAGGTAGCGTTGCGACGTCACTTTATAAGTTATTTAAAGGCGATTTTAAAGGAGCAGCGGATTCATTCACTGATGGTATTAAACAAATAAGTGGTTATAACGCTTTTAAGAAAGCCTACATTTCAACTTATGATACAGCAACTAATATAGGTGCTAATTTCAATAAGAACCTAAAGAATGAGCGAGCAAAAGACAAAGCGAAACAAGAAAGCAAGTCGGAGATTTCAGAGCCTGGAACTAAAGGCTCAGCCAAAACAACAAGTAACGAAGTAGTTTTCGGTGAAGGCAAAAAAGGTAAAGGCAAAAAAGGCAAGAAAGGCAAGCATGGCAAATCAGCAGAAGAAATAGCAACAGGTGGAAAGCGTTCAACTGCTATCACCATGAACATTTCTAAATTCTTTGATACCATCAATATTCACATGTCGGATAAGGCGGACACAGCAGAACTTGAAAGAGTAGTTGTACAATGTATTAATCGTTCACTTGCAATCGCAACATCAACAGATAGAGGCTAAATATGGAGTATAGAGAGATTTTAGATAAAGGCTTACCATTAAAGGTAGATAACAAAGCTCATCGCTTTGTACTTGAAAATCTTGCACTTCGAATCATCGGAGGCAAAGTACCCCCTTACTGGCTTTTTCGTGAGATTGGAATAGCGAACGTTGACAGTGAAGACTACGATAGCATTAAAGCTTTGAGTGATGAAGAACTCGAGGACATGGTGCGCACCAACGCACTTGGCATTCCAATGGCAATGCCTCTTGAACTTCGAATAGAAGAACCAGGTGCAAAGTCATGGCTACTTCCTTTCGAACCTATGATCAGTATTACTGGTAAAAACATCATTAAAAAGCGCAATGTGAATAAAGGTAGTGTTCGTGGAAGCATCAAAGAGCGGTGGGCGCAAGACGATTACGAAATCACAATCGAAGGTGTTTTAATTTCTACTGATGGAAAATATCCTGAACAAGATGTATCAAAATTGCGAAAGCACTGTGAAGCAGCATCTGTATCATGTCTTTCACCACTACTAGAGATTTTCGGAATAAACCACATCGTCATTGAAGAATGGGAGTTGCCTTTTACCAGTGGAACAGAGAATCAGAACTATAGTATAAAGGCAGTTTCAGACAACGACTACAAGTTGCTTTTGGGACGTGAAGAATATAATGGATTGCGAAACAAATAACCTGTAACTATGTACACACTAGACTTCGAAGTAAAAATAGGTGAATTCTATCTTGGAATGGTAGACAGCATCACCATTCATAAAAGTGTAGAATTACTTGCAGATACTTGCGAGATTGTTCTTCCTGCTGCTAGGCTAAATAAAGCTTTAGAGGTAGAAGAGCAAATCAAACGAGGCGATGAAGTGAGCGTTAGTATAGGCTATAAAGAAGTTGGAATAAAAGAAGAGTTTAAAGGCTATTTGCAAAGAATTTCAACAGATGGTGGAAGCATTAAACTCTTTTGCGAAGATGATTTATTTCAGTTTAGAAAGGATTTGCCAAATGAAGAACTCAAGAAGATTTCACTTAGTGACTTGCTTTCAAAGGTTGTAAAAGGTATAGGCAAAAATTACAAGGTAGATTGCAGTTATACATGGGTTTATGACAAATTCGTAATTCGAGATGCAACAGGCTATGATGTTTTAAAGAAGGTGCAAGAAGAATGCGGAGCAGAATGAAAATATAGCCTACCTGGTTTGATAACAGTCTTACCAAGAGCTGGAGCGTAAACTGCTCCCTTGGCTTCTGCTATTTTATTAAGCGAGTTGCAATTATTCTGTTCTGCTTGAGCAAGTTGTGTTGTTGTTAATGCGAGAAAAATAAAAAAAATTTCTTTCATTGTAATGACCTTATTGAATTTCTGTAAATTATCATTCAAAAAGCTGAATTTCATTATTTCATTCCAAATATTGCGTTTTTTAATTGTAACCAAGCGTATATTTTACTTCATTATTTATCCAGCAGGCAGATTGTGTTCGTGGACATCGGATATCTTCACAATAAGCGTTGTTTCTATAAGATGTAAAACCTCGTATTTGGGCTACTTAGGGAAAACAATAGAAACGCAGACCATCATAATTTCATCATAGAGGTTCTCTTTTTTGTTAAGATTTTGTAATGTAAATGAACCGTTGTATTCAGAATTGAGTAAAGTTTGCTAGTAAAGGCAACTTCTCCACTTTGTTCAAACAGATATGACGTATCTAGGATTCAGATTGTTAATAATTTAAGGGTCATATAAGGTCATCTAATGTGTTTTTTAGACGACCTTAACTAGAATTAACTGCAGCTTTTGCTAGCAACAATTTGCTGGTATTGTTTCCGAACACTTCTTCCGTCATTGATGATGTCATTGATAATACAACGGTTGCCAGTGCAACTGATGTCATATTTCAAGTTATTTTTCAGTGAGCCGTCAGAGAAGGTAACTTGAACGAGATTGCCCGATAAGGGGGTAATTTTCAGTTTACTGATTTTGCTGTCTCCATTACCGAGACCTTGATCATAATGTTCTGCCATATCGCAAGTATCGCCTGTTCTTCTTTCAATGCTTTCGATGATGTGGTAAGCCTGTTTAATAGTCTTTTTGAATTCAGGTGAGGCATATTTGGAGTAGGTTTCACCTGTTGCGTAACCTTGCGCATCGGTCCTATAAAGTTTTTTGACCAAATTGATTTTTGCAGCATTACTTCCGTCAGCAAATGAGAGAGATGGTACCATTAGTGTTGCAAACAACAATACCCATATTTTTTTCATAAACGTTCTCCTAAAGTTAAATAGATGGTTTTACTGCATTCCACTGCAATAACGAACAGAATGCAGGTAAGATTATATTTATTTGATTGGTTTTTGTAAACTAATGCAAAGTGTTATTTGATTTTGTAAGGTAGGAAATCTATGAAAGCGTCTGAAATTCTCCGTTTGGTGCATGAACATCATGATTAACCGGAGCAGAAAATAACTGAAAAATTGAAGATGTTGGTAAGCCATTGTGTCAAAATCAAACGAGGTGAAACAGTAGTTAATATTTTTGTTTGGAGCAAATTTCGGTGATATTCTGATTTACGTGACTTATTGCCTGATAGTAACAGCAATTAGGTGGATTCATTCGTTGAAAAGTTAAAAAATAGTACTATCAGTAAGGCAAGAGGTCGTCTGAAAACTTTTCAGACGACCTCTTGCTTTATTCATCCCGTCGTTTAATGCAGATGCTCGTAAATGGTCTCCGCCAATGCTTTGCTGATGCCTTCGACTTGTTCCAAATCTTCTTTGCTGGCGGCGACGACGCCGCGCAGGCCGCCGAAGCGGGTAAGCAGGGCTTGGCGGCGTTTGCTGCCTACGCCGGGGATGTCGCTGAGGGACGAGGTAACGCGGGCTTTGTCGCGTTTTTTGCGGTGGCCGGTGATGGCGAAGCGGTGGGATTCGTCGCGCACGGTTTGCAGGAGGTGCAGGGCAGGGCTGTTGGGCGGCAGGCGGAAGGTTTCGCCGGTGAACGGGAGGATGAGTTCTTCCATGCCGGCTTTGCGTTCGGGGCCTTTGGCGATGCCGACCAAGGGGATGTGCAGCCCGAGTTCTTCCCATACGGACACGGCGATGCCGATTTGTCCTTTGCCGCCGTCAATCAATACGACATCCGGCCATTTGACGGCCTCGCCGTTGGCTTCGGCTTCCTGCATTTTGCCGTAGCGGCGGGTGAGGACTTCGCGCATGGCGGCGTAGTCGTCGCCGGGTTTGGCGGTGGTGATGTTGTAGCGGCGGTATTGCGAGGGTTGGATGTCTTGTTCGTCGTACACGACGCAGGAGGCGATGGTGGCTTCGCCTTGGGTGTGGCTGATGTCGAAGCATTCGAGGCGGTTGAGGTCGTCTGAATTCATGTTCAGGATTTTTGCCAACTCGTCGATGCGGTGTTGCTGGCTGCTTTGTTGCAGGCGGCGTTGGGCAATCGCCATTTGTGCGTTTTGTTCCGCCATTTTCAGCCAGACTTTGCGTTCGCCTATGGTTTTGGTTACGAACTGCATTTGTTTGCCGTGTTCGCCCTCTAAGGCTTCTTTCAATGCGTCGGGGACGGGGAAGTTGCTGATGATGATGTCGGGTTTGCTTTTGCCCAGATAGTGTTGGGCGACGAAGGCTTCGGCGTAGTCTTGCCCGTTTGGTTCGGGGTCGTTTTTGGTGTCGGGGAAGAAGCTTTTGTCGCCGACGTGCCGCCCGCCGCGTATGCTGACCCAGTGTACGCAGACAAGGCCGTCTGAAACGGCGAGCGCAAGCAGGTCGATGTCGTTGGGATTGTTCGGGTTTTTGCTGTCGATGAACTGGTTGCTCTGCATGATGCCGAGTGCCTGGATTTGGTCGCGGTAGCGGGCGGCTTCTTCAAATTGCAGGTTGGCGGCGGCGGTCTGCATTTTGTGTTGCAGGGTGCGGGTCAGTTCGTCGGTTTTGCCGTTGAGGAAGGTGGCGGCTTGGCGCACGCTGTCTCGGTAGTCTTCTTCGCTGATGTGTCCGACGCAGGGCGCGGTGCAGCGTTTGATTTGGTACAGCAGGCAAGGGCGGTCGCGGTGTTCGAACACGCTGTCTTCGCAGGTGCGCAGCATGAAGACTTTTTGCAGGACTTGGATGCTGTCGCGCACGGCGTTGCTGTTGGGATAGGGGCCGAAGTATTGGTTCGGCTTTTTCAGCGTGCCGCGGTAATACGCCATCTGCGGATATTGATGTCCGCTGAGCATGAGGTAGGGATAGCTTTTGTCGTCGCGGAAAAGGATATTGTATTTGGGCGACAGGGCTTTGATGAAGTTGTTTTCGAGAATCAGCGCTTCGGCTTCGGAACGGGTGATGGTGGTTTCGATGTGGTGAACCTGTTTCACCATCAAGGCGATGCGCGGGGAATGGTCGTTTTTTTGGAAATAGCCAGACACGCGCCGCTTGAGGTTGACTGCTTTGCCGACGTATAAGACGCTGCCGCCTTCGTCGAAAAAACGGTACACGCCGGGCAGGTTGGGCAGGTTTTTGAGGAAGAGAGGGATGTCGAAGTCCGTGGTCATGGGGCGGATGGTAGTGGGCAGGTTTTCAGACGACCCGATTATAAATCAGAACGCTTGGGATAATGGAACATAAGCAGCTGGTTCATGAGGATGGAAAAGTACCAAATATGGACTAATTTGTACCGTCTAAGCTACCCAAAAGACAAATCGGTCAAAAAATGCTATTCTTATCGCTTTCAACCTATCTGTTTGTAGCAATGAAAAAGTATCTTATTTCGACCGTAGCCGTAGCCATCGCCGCGGGCCTCGGTGCGCCTTACTACTTCGGCATCAAAGCAGAAGAAACCCTGACTGCACAACAAAAGCTGTTGCAGGAATCAGGTTTTCTAACCGTAGAATCCCACCAATATGATCGGGGCTGGTTCGGTGCGACCGAAACTACGGTCATACGCCTGAAACCGACATTGCTTCAAAATACCCAGCAATATCTGCCCGATAATCTGAAAACCGTCTTGCAAGAGCCGATTACGGTTGTGAACCATATCAGTCATGGCCCGTTTGCCGGCGGTTTCGGTACTCAGGCTCATGTGGAAACAGAGTTCAAATACCATCCGGAAACCGAAAAAGTATTGTCTCGCTTCTTTGGCCAACAAGCTCCTTTGACCATGAGCAATACGATTTATTTCGGCGGAAGCGGCAAGCTTCAGCTCAGCGTTCCGGCTTTCGATTATGAAGAGTTGTCCGGCATCAAGCTCAGCTGGAAAGGCTTGAGCGGCAACACCGATTACGAAAAAGATTTCCAAAGCTACCGTCATGATTATACCGCTCCGTCTTTGCAGCTCAAGCTGGCGGACAAGGGCGATGTTTCGATGGAAAACCTACATTTCCAATCTGAAACTTCAGACGGACTCAACAAGCTTTCCTTGGGTAAAAGCAGCATTACTTTGGATAAATTCCTGCTGCAATGGAAAGAAAATATTGATTACAACGTCAAGCTGAACGAGCTGATCAACCTTGTGACCAATCTGCAGATCGGAGCATTTGTCAATCCGACCGGCAGTATCGCGCCTTCCAAAATCGAAGTCAGCAAACTGAAATTCGATACCAATACCAACGAAGTTGATAAGTTTATCAATAGCGAAGGACGGTTCCAATTTGAAGAGCTGGTTTATGGCGAAGATAAATATGGTCCGTTGGATATCAATGTGGCAGCAGAGCATTTGGACGGCAAAGGTTTGCAGGCTTTGAAAGCCAAGCTTGCCGAAGTCGCCAATAAGAAAATGAGCGAGGAAGAGATCCAAAACGCCTTGCTCCAAACCGCCAAAAACGAAGCTTCAGGTTTATTCACCAATGATCCGGTGTTGAATGTCAAAACATTCAAATTCATCATGCCGCAAGGTCAAGTGGATGTCAGCGGTAAACTCGCCTTTAAAGGCTTGGCGGCAAAAGATTTGAACAGCCTCAGCGAAATGTTGAAAAAAACCCATGCCGATTTCAATGTGAGCGTTCCGAAAAAACTGTTGGAGCAGATGGCAATCAACCAAGCGCGCAGCCTGTTTAGCGTCAATGCCGAGGATGAAGAAGCCGGACGCGCAGGAATTGAAGATATCAATGAAACGCTGCGTCTGATGGTGGACAGCACTGTGAAAAGTATGGCGCAGGAGCAATATCTGACTTTAGAAGAAAACAATATCAAAACCCATCTGACCCTGCAAAACAACGAATTGAAATTGAATGGCAAGGTGTTGCAAAACGATCCTGAGCCTGATTTTGACGAGCAGGACATGTTGCCGGAAAACCTGTCTTCATCTGAAGCAGGCAAGTAAACGGCAATAGACAAAAGGTCGTCTGAAACCGGATTTGAAGTTTGAATCCGATTTCAGACGACCTTTTTTGATTGGTTTGATGGAAGCCATGTTGAGTTGCAGGCAAAAAAATCGCCCCTTTAATTTTAAGGGGCGCAAAAGGAACACAAACCACTACCAAAACTGTTACAGGGCGAACTTCTCTAATTGACGTTGATGGGTTGCCGGATAAAGTGCCTTCATCAAATCATAGGGTGAAAGCGACAAATCTTTGCTTTTGGTCGTCAAACGACCTTGCTGCGACGCGGCTGTACAAACTGTCTTTTTGTTTGACCTCCCGAGTGCTGGCGACCCAGCTTAAACGGGAATGGCTGTCTTCATCTTCAATCAGGAGGATGCCGGTTTGCGGCTGCTCCGATTTACCCATGCAGGGAAGCCAAACATAATAACGACCATCGAGCGTAACATATACGGCATCATGTACTTCACAATCATCGCAACACTGGGTTGCCAAAAGAGAGCGGATGGTATGTTGGTGCAGTCTCAGAATGTCGAGAGAGACTTGCTGGAAAATATTTTCAGGCATTTTCTTCTCCTTTCGTTCTGTGGCGCGTTGATTTCGTTTCGATGGAATGCATTATACGGATAATTTCAAAATTTGCAAATGATAATTGTTATTATTATGAGAATGGGTAATAAGATAATGATTTTTATAGAAATTAATTTTTTGAAATTGATAAAACTTGAGTGATTTACTCGGAATTTAGAGAAAATGAGCCTTAGAGGGAATGTAAAGATAAATACGTTTGAAAAATTGTCAGCAAAATCCCTTGTCGGGGCAGTATTCATGCCCTAAGAAATATTGTATTCAAATACATAGGTCCTGAGCTTTACCGACTATACATTTGTAGCAGCCTTGCGTATGATTCAAGGCATTTTATCAATGAGCGCTATACAGAAGATTCCTATGAGCAAACGCCAGATTATCCTTGATACCGAAACCACGGGCCTTTATGCCGAAGGCGGCGACCGCTTGGTCGAGTTTGCCGGTCTGGAAATGATCAACCGCCAAATGACCGACAACAACCTTCATTTATATATCCATCCCGAGCGCGATATGCCTGAAGAAGCGGCGAAGGTGCACGGCTTGACCATTGAGGTTTTGGAAGAGAAAAACGCACCGCCGTTTGCCGAAGTAGGGGGGCAGATTGCCAATTTTATACGCGATGCCGAGCTGATTATCCACAATGCCAAGTTTGACGTCGGCTTCCTGAACATGGAATTCCGCCGTATGGGGCTGCCTTCCATTGAGGAACTTGGCTGCACCGTGACCGACACGCTGGCGATGGCGCGGGAAATGTTCCCCGGTCAAAAAGCCAGTTTGGATGCTTTGTGCAACCGCTTTTCCGTCGACCGCAGCAAGCGCGTGCTGCACGGCGCGTTGATTGACTGCGAGCTTTTGGGCGAGGTCTATCTCGCCATGACGCGCCAGCAGTTTGATTTAATGGGCGGCGAAAAAGAAGAAGACGAGGAAGTCAAACCGGTCATTATTGCCGAAACCAAGCGTCCGGCGCATCTGAAAGTCATCAAAGCCAACGCAGAGGAACTTGCCGCACACGAACAATATCTGGACGGTTTGGGCGAAGCCTGTCTGTGGCGCAAAGCCGAAACAGCCGGAGCCGAAGCATGACGCGTCGCCATATCGCCCTGATTCCCGCCGCCGGTATCGGAACGCGCTTTGGGGCGGGAAAGCCCAAGCAATACGTT
>QWCL01002261.1_pt1 | contig 10157 bp, 15 predicted proteins | sample 1972551 | NCBI WGS metagenome assembly QWCL01 (sample SAMN09866709, study PRJNA288562) | Human oral metagenome isolate term2_saliva, whole genome shotgun sequencing... | isolation source: mouth | host: Homo sapiens | place: USA: California
ATAAGAGCCAGCTCTCTTATTAAATGATTTTTCTTTCCTCTTGATGTGTGTGTGTTTGGGTGTGGCCGAAAGCCACCCCCTTTTTTTTATACCTACCCCCTTTAAGGCCGTCTGAAAACTTTCAGACGGCCTTTCCTTTCCCCTCACAAAAATAGTATAAAATCCCCTTATCGTTCAAACCACAAACCCCAAATATCATGGTCAATAAACTCACTCCCCCTCCAAGCCTGCCCGATCCGCAAGACCTCCGTGCCGTTATCGCTTACAACATGCGCCTCTACCGCGTCAATCACGGCTGGTCGCAAGAAGAACTGGCACGCCAATGCGGACTTGACCGTACCTACGTCTCCGCTGTCGAGCGCAAACGCTGGAACATCGCCCTTTCCAACATCGAAAAAATCGCATCCGCGCTTAAAATCGCCCCTTACAAACTCCTCCTTCCGCCGCAAGAAATGCTCCGCCAAATGGCCGAGCCTGCCGATACCCAAGCCTAATTCACAGCCAGACACCATCATGACCGCCGCCCAACAAGCCATCCAAACCTACCAGCAACAAAAAGTCGCAGCAGAAACTTCCTACCGCCAAAACAACCGCCCTACCGCTTACTTCCGCGACCATATCGCCGCTGCCGAAACCCTGCTGCAAACCCTCTGGCAAATCCAATTCCCCGACAGCGACGACATCAGTCTCATTGCCATCGGCGGCTTCGGGCGTTGCGAACTCTATCCCCATTCCGACTGGGACTTAGCGATTATTTCCTCCACTCCTTTTTCAGACGGCCTGCAACAACAAACCGCCCAATTTATCCAAACCCTTTGGGATGCACGCCTCAATCCGGCCATCAAAAGCGGTAGCATAGAAGAAATCCTCCAAAGCACCCAAAACGACATTACCGGCGAAACCGCCTTTCTTGAAGCACGCCACCTACAAGGCAATGCCGACCTTACCGCCCAACTTCTAAACAAACTCAACACACGCCGCGACACAGCCGCCTTTATCGAAGCCAAACTCCTCGAAATGGAGCAACGCCATACCAAATCCCAAGGCACAGGCGCACAACTCGAACCCAACATCAAAACCTGCCCCGGCGGCCTGCGCGACATCCACACCCTTATCTGGACAGCCAAAGCACAAGGCATAGACAGCAACCCCACCGCCCTCGTTACCGCCGGCGTCCTCACACGCACCGAAGCCGGCATGCTGGCCCATGGCTACCGCCGCCTCGCCAACATCCGCATTCACCTCCACCTTACCGCCGACCGCCCCGAAGACAGGCTGCTTTTCGACTACCAGTCCCAAGTTGCCGAAAGCTTAGGCTATACCCAACCCGACATCCGCGGCAGAAGCGAAGCCCTGATGCACACCTTCTACCGCGCTACCAAAGCCATCAAACAACTCAACGGCATCCTTATTCCGGTTCTCAAAAACCATCAAACCTCCAGCCGCCCCCAACATATCCACCCCATCGACAGCCGCTACAAACGCATCGGCCACCAAATCGCCGCCAACGATCTTGCCCTGTTCGAGCGAAATCCCGAACACATCTTCACCATCATCCAAACCATGCAGGAGCAAAACATCACCACCATCGAGCCGCAAACCCTGCGCGCATGGTGGGCGGCCACACGAAAAATCAACACCCGTTTCACCCAAAATCCAGAAAACCGCCGCCGCTTCATCCAATTCTTCAAACACGGTACCGGCCTTACCCAAACCCTCCGTTTTCTCAACCTCTACGGCGTACTTGGCCGCTATCTCCCCGCATGGGAAAAAATCACCGGCCTGCTCCAACACGACGCAGGCCTACCCACGACCGCATGTCCTCTACACCGCCGCCCTGCTGCACGACATCGCAAAAGGCCGTGGCGGCGATCACGCCAAAGAAGGCATCAAAGACGCACAACAATTCGCCGCCAACCACTACTACACCGAAGAAGAAAGCCACCTCCTCGCATGGCTGGTTGAAAACCACCTGCTCATGTCTACCGTTGCCCAAAAAGAAGACATCCAAGATCCCCATGTCCTCCAAGCCTTTTGCCGCCGTATTCCCACACGCGAATACCTCGACGCACTCTACCTGCTTACCATTGCCGACATCCGCGGCACCAACCCCAAACTTTGGAACACATGGCGCGCCAGCCTACTCCAAACCCTCTACCACAGCACCGCCGCCGTTTTAAACAGTAAACACCACGATCCCGAACGCCTCCCCAACCGACGCGAACAAGCCTCGACCGATCAGCTCACGCGCGCGGCCGTTCCCCTCAAAAACCAACAAAAGCTCCGCCGCATCCTCGGCAGCGCATACTACGTCCGCCATCAGACGCGGGAAATCCTCTGGCACACCGCAAACCTCGCCTACGACACCCAAAGTCCGGCCGTCCGCAGCCGCATCCTTCCCCAAAGCAACAGCCTTCAAGTCATGGTGTTCATGCCCAATGGCGACCGCCTCTTCGCACGCCTCTGCCGCATCTTCAGCAGCCACCGCTTCGACATCCAAGCCGCCCGTGCCTTTATTACCGAGCACGACTACATCCTCGACACCTTTATCCTGCAACTTCCCGACAACCTTCCACCCGAAGAATATCCCGACCGTCAAAGCGCACTCGAAGCCGAGCTCAACAGCTTCATCCACGGCAATACCACCGTCCAAAAACAAAGCGGTCGCCCGCACATCAGCCGCCGCATCCGCCACATCCCCATTCCGCCTACCGTTATCATCACCCCCGAAGAAGACTATCCCGGCTGGCACACCATAGACATCACCGCCGTCAACCGCCCCCATCTCCTCGCCGACATCGCCGAGACCTTCTTCGCACACAACATCAGCCTGCGCTACGCCAAAATCACCACCTTGGATCAGCGCATTGAGGACAGCTTCATTACCTACAGCCCATCCCTGCAAGACCCGCAAACCCAAAACACCCTAAAACAAGCACTAATCGAAGTCTTGACCCCATAAAGGCCGTCTGAACATCTTAAAAACATAGGGTGAGCATTTTTTGCTCACCCTAATCGCACCCCAATATATAAACATCCTGAATATACCCTTCTCAAACACTCAAGAAATCCAAAGTCTTAAAATTCGAAACCAGACATCACCCTGACATAAAGCTACATTCCAAAATCATAACCCATATGAATATAATTCTAATAACAAATTTTCATTCACCTATTACACCAAACCCTCTTTAAAAATTCTTCCTTCCAAATCTTTTCCTCATCCATATTCAAACAAAATACGTATACAAAATAAAACCTATAAAAAACAAAAAAATAAAATCACAAAATATTAAACCTACCGATTAATCCATAAAGATACCGTCCATCTAAATCAATTAACATATTATTAAACAAGCTTAATTTCTGACAAAAAACGTCACACACCCAAACTTGTCTCCCTTCCCTGTCACAAAAAACACAAAACTGACAAAAAACGTCAACCACCCAATTTCCCTAAAATCCTGAAACTTTCAAACAAAACCTCACAAAATTTAAAGATTAAAAAATAAACACAATAAAAACAATGAATAGGAAATAAAAACTAAATTTTTTAACCAGTTTTGCACACTTGGCACACAGACTGCTTGAAACAACACGTCCGATAAGGCCCAAGCCTCAAAGCAGCAAGCCCGACGGAAGCTGTATATTCCTTCTTACTTTATGGTTTACTCATAATACATAGTGCCAAGCACATTACGGACTTTTTACTTAAATTAAACATAATTATTCACACTTTCAAACTGGAGTTTTAATCAATGAAAGCAATCCAAAAAGGTTTTACCCTGATCGAATTGATGATCGTCATCGCGATTATCGGCATCTTGGCAGTTATCGCCCTGCCTGCATACCAAGACTACACTGCACGCGCCCAAGTTTCTGAAGCCATCTCTTTGATGGAAGGTCAAAAGTCTGCTGTTGTTGAATACTATGCAGATAAAGGTAAATGGCCTACTAGTAATACAGAGGCTGGTATTGCAGATGCGGGAAGTATTAAGGGTAAATATGTTAAACAAGTAGAAATTAAAGCTAATGGTGTTATTACCGCCACAATGGAAAGTGATAACGTAAATAACGAAATTAAAGGCAAAACCGTATCCCTTACTCCAACAGCAACTACAACTACAGGATCAGGTAATAATGCCAAAACAACTGGCAATGGATCTTTCACTTGGACTTGTACATCAGATAGCGCAAATGGCGGTATTGAGAGCAAATTCCTGCCTTCTTCTTGCCGTTAATAATTTGTTACCAACAAATTTAAAAGCTTAAAGAGTAAATCCCATAATATGATTATGGGATTTACTTTATAAAATAAAAATAAGAAAACGACATACTCAAAAAATGAAAAAACTACGCAACGCCCAAACCGGCTTTAGCCTGATTGAGTTGATGATTGTTATCGGCATCATCGGCATTTTGGCAGTAGCAGCTCTTCCCGCATACCAAAACTATGTTGCCAGAGCACAAGTAGCAGAAGGCATTATGCTGGCAGGCAGTATGAAAAGCTACGTCGAAGAAGCCTATGCAGATAAAGGCAGCTTACCGCTTGACCTCAATATCAAGCAACTCGCTTCAGACGACAATAAAGTCGGTAACTATGTAAAGATTGTCCGTATTGAAGATAACGGCACTATTGTTGCCGCCATCGGTAATCAAGCCGCCGTACCTGTTAAGAATACCGAAATCCACCTGACACCAAGTTTTGCAAAAACAGGTGCTACTAAAGGCACAACAGTTTGGTCTTGCGGTGGCACCATGGATACACACTTCCTTCCTGTATCCTGCAAACAGAGCTTGTAAGCTTATTTCCCAAAACACAAAAATACATTGCGAAGAAAACACCCCAAACAAAGCCAAATACAAACGCGGAAAACGAATCAAAGCAAAAGAACAAAACTCTCCAAAACAAGGTCATTAAGAGCCTGAATGATCACATTACGAAAATAAATGCCGTCTGAAATCATTTTCAGACGGCCTCTTTATATCTAATCCTAATATGACATAAAGCTTTGGCCTTGATTAGTTTCAGACGGCCTTCATCTTTTCACCACTACATAAAACAAATTCGCAACACTCCTTATAAGACAATTTGTCGCCTATCTGAACTCAATATATAATTTAACCATACAAGTCTTTATTTTTAAGCATTTTTCATTTTTAAAACATACATTGTCTACACTGGGAGAACCATCATGCCTCATCTAAACTTGGATAAAACGGATTTAAAGATTCTGCAGGTTTTGCAGGAAAATGGGCGGCTGAGCAATGTTGAGCTTTCTGAAAAGGTGGCGCTCTCCCCTTCTCCCTGCCTGCGCCGTCTCAAACAGCTTGAAGATGCGGGCATTATTCAAAAATACGCGGCCCAGCTTTCTCCCGTATCTTTGGGCTTGGGCTTGCAGGCTTTTATCCGTGTATCGATTAGCAAGGCAAAAGATGCGCGCGAGGATTTTTCCGAATCTGTCCGCGCTTGGCCGGAAGTATTGAGCTGCTTTGCTTTAACGGGTGAAACCGACTATCTGCTCCATGCCTTTTTTACCGATATGAACGCGTTTTCCCATTTTGTTTTGGATACGCTGCTTTCGCACCACGGCGTGCAAGATGCGCAATCGAGTTTTGTGTTGAAAGAAATTAAAAACACGACCGCTCTGCCTTTGGTTCATTTGGTTCAGGATTGATGATTTGAAACTGATAAAGGCCGTCTGTTGTTCAGACGGCCTTTTAAATTCCAATGGTTTGCTTTAATACCCATACACTTGTATACTTTTTAAGAATAATTCACATAAGCTTTTACTATGACTGACACCGCCCATCTCGATACCAATACTGTTTCAGAACATATCAAACAATGGCTGGAAAAAGCCGTTATCGGGCTGAATCTCTGCCCGTTTGCCAAAGCGCCGCACGTTAAAAACCTGGTTCGCATCGTTGTCAGCGAAGCCCGTCATTTGGACGGTTTTCTTGAAGACTTGGATCGTGAATTGCAGCTTCTGGGCAATACGCCCGCTTCGGAATTGGAAACCACTTTACTGGTTCATCCGACACTGTTCCCTGATTTTGAAACCTTCAACCAAATACTGGAAATTGCCGACGATGCCGTTGTAGAAAACGAATTGGAAGGCATTGTCCAAATTGCGCCGTTCCATCCTGATTTTCAATTTGAAGGCACTGAGACTGACGACATCAGCAACTACACCAACCGCTCGCCCTACCCGACCTTGCATCTGATTCGTGAAGACAGTATTGCTAAAGCGGCTGAAGCATTTCCCGACGCCTCGGCAATTTTCGACCGCAATATCGCGCTGCTGGAAAAAATGGGGCATGAGGGCTGGGATAAATTAGACATTCCGCGTTGTCCATTTCCGCATCACAAGCCGTCTGAAAACAAATAATTGGTGACGGGAATATGGTTCGCTATTTGTTGATTTTTTGCGGCGCATTGTCGCTCGTCTTGGGCATTATCGGCATTTTCCTGCCATTACTGCCAACTACGCCTTTCATTTTATTGACCGCCGCCTGCTGGGCAAAAGCTTCGCCGCGCTTCCACAATTGGCTGTATCATCACCGCCATTTCGGCCCGATCATACAAAATTGGGAAAATAACGGCGCAGTGCCGCGCAAGGCAAAGTTCTTCGCTATCGGCATGATGGCCCTTTCTTGCCTGTTTATGTTTTGGCAATTTCCAGAACGCTGGTGGATTGGTGTCATATCGTCAATTTGTTGCAGCTGCGTGGCTGTGTGGATGTGGCTGCGGCCGGAAGCATAAATAAAGCAGGTGGGCATTTTCACTCACCTGTTTTTTGTTTTCACACCTAACTTATCCATTAAAACAATCAGTAAGAACCAAAACACCCTATTCGACCCTCATTTTTCAGACGGCCTCCATTTATTCAATTAAATGTAAATTTTAGCTAAAATTAATTCAAAGTATTTTTTCGATAGTATTATTTCCGAGATTTCAAACTCCTGTTTCAAAACCATTTTTTTACTACCTCCAACTACTCTACTCATTTTGATTCCTTTATTTGTATCAACATTTCTTTTGATTCCAACACCCTAAACCGTCCCTTAACACTTGCTTTGCGTTATACTTTCCCCTGACACAACCGCGCAGTTCGTCTGGATATTTTCAGACGGCCTGAATATTTCACCGCCGTGCTTTCTCAACGAAGTTCCTCACGACGCCACAGAATAAAAAGGAAATACTATGCGCTCTCTCTCATTTTTACTGATTCTTGCCGCCTTTCCTGCTGCGGCATCCGATTTTGACGGCTCATCCGCAAGCCTGCTTTGGGGTCTGCCGTTTGCACTGATTCTCTTGTCCATTGCACTCGGACAGGCGGTATTTTTGTCAGCGGCGATTTGCACGGTTCGCCCAAATTGAACACAATCCTGTTGGCAGTCGGTACGGCTTTGTCTTCCATCATGGGGACGACAGGCGCGGCGATGTTGATGATTCGTCCTCTTTTGAAAGCCAACCATAAACGCCACTACCGCGTTCACATCGTGATTTTCTTCATTTTCTTGGTGGCGAATATCGGCGGCGGTCTGACTCCTTTAGGCGATCCTCCGCTGTTCTTAGGATTCCTGAAAGGCGTAGATTTCATGTGGACGGTCAAACACATGCTGATAACCAAATCATCCGGGCTTTGAAATCTTGGGCAGCCATTACGCCTTGCAAAACCTGATGCGCGATGGCATTTTGCTGGCTTTGACCGCCGTATCTTGGATTATTACGCCCAAACAGGTCCGCGCAGGCAATGAGTTCAACTTCGAGCCGATTGCCGAAGTGGGCAAACTGTTTTTGGGTATTTTCATTACCATTTCCCCCGTCTTGGCGATTTTGAAAGCCGGCGAAACAGGTGCATTGGCTTCCGTTGTTTCTTTGGTTCACGACGCGGCAGGCAATCCGATTAATGTGATGTATTTCTGGATGAGCGGCATTTTGTCGGCATTCTTGGATAACGCGCCGACTTATTTGGTATTCTTCAATATGGCAGGTGGCGATGCCCAAGCCTTGATGACAGGCCACCTGTTCCATTCGCTGCTGGCAGTATCCATGGGTTCCGTATTTATGGGCGCGCTCACTTATATCGGTAATGCGCCGAACTTCATGGTCAAAGCCATTGCCGAACAACGCGGCGTGCCGATGCCTTCCTTCTTCGGCTACATGGTATGGTCGGTAATTGTATTGGTACCGCTGTTTGCCCTTCATACGATGATTTTCTTCGTTTGGCAGCTCTTTTAAACTTAGAGGCCGTCTGAAATTCAGACGGCCTTTTATTTTCAGCTATATCATCAAATATAGCGTTTAAATATCAATCAGTTAAAAATCATTCCCCTTAACACTCGATTACACATTCCTACTTTTTTCCCACTTTTCCCGTAAAAATAAGCGTAAAACTGACATAAAGCAGCCTATACCTGATAAAATCTAAAGTTCAGACGGCCCATCCTTTGTTTCAAAGCATTACATGCCGTCTGAAAAAACAATCCGACATCCGAATCTCAACCCACCAAAAAGTAACGCATCCTTATGATTAAGATAAAAAAAGGCTTAGACCTGCCTATCGCGGGCAGACCGGAGCAAGTCATTTATGACGGCCCGGCCATTACCGAAGTCGCGTTGCTTGGCGAAGAATATGTCGGCATGCGCCCCTCGATGAAAATCAAGGAAGGCGAAGCCGTCAAAAAAGGCCAAGTGCTGTTTGAAGACAAAAAGAATCCGGGCGTAGTATTTACTGCTCCGGCTTCAGGCAAAATCGCCGCGATTCACCGTGGCGAAAAGCGCGTACTTCAGTCAGTCGTGATTGCCGTTGAAGGCAACGACGAAATCGAGTTCGAACGCTACGCACCTGAAGCGCTGGCAAAATTGAGCAGCGAAGAAGTGCGCCGCAACCTGATCCAATCCGGTTTGTGGACTGCGCTGCGCACCCGTCCGTTCAGCAAAATCCCTGCCGTCGATGCCGAGAAACACATGAATTTGGCGGTCCGCATCCTGCCGGTTTGAGTGGCACGCACATTCATTTCATCGAGCCGGTCGGTGCGAACAAAACCGTTTGGACCATCAATTATCAAGATGTGATTGCCATTGGCCGTTTGTTTGCAACAGGCCGTCTGAACACCGAGCGCGTAATTGCCTTGGGCGGCTCTCAAGTCAACAAACCGCGCCTCTTGCGTACCGTTTTGGGTGCGAAAGTATCGCAAATTACTGCGGGCGAATTAGTTGACGCAGACAACCGCGTGATTTCCGGCTCAGTATTGAACGGCGCGATTGCACAAGGCGCGCACGATTACCTCGGCCGCTACCACAATCAGATTTCCGTTATCGAAGAAGGCCGCAGCAAAGAGCTGTTCGGCTGGGTTGCGCCACAACCGGACAAATACTCCATCACGCGCACAACCCTCGGCCATTTCCTGAAAAACAAACTCTTCAAGTTCAACACAGCCGTCAACGGCGGCGACCGCGCCATGGTACCGATCGGCACTTACGAGCGCGTAATGCCCTTGGATATCCTGCCTACCCTGCTCTTGCGCGATTTAATCGTCGGCGATACTGACAGCGCGCAGGCTTTGGGTTGCTTGGAATTGGACGAAGAAGACCTCGCTTTGTGCAGTTTCGTCTGCCCGGGCAAATACGAATACGGCCCGCTGTTGCGCAAGGTGCTGGAAACCATTGAGAAGGAAGGCTGATTATGGGCTTGAAACATTTTCTTGAAAAAATCGAACCGCACTTCCTGCCGGGCGGCAAACATGAAAAATGGTATGCCCTCTACGAAGCTGCGGCGACGATTTTCTATACATCCGGCGCGGTAACGCGCAAAGCGGCCCACGTCCGCGATGCGCTCGACTCCAAGCGCATGATGATTTTGGTGTGGCTGGCTTTGTTCCCTGCCATGTTCTACGGTATGTACAACGTCGGCGTACAGGCATTCGGTGCGTTAACGCCTGATTTGCTGCAACAAAACATCGCCAACGACTGGCATTACGCCCTTGCCAACGCTTTGGGCATCAATATGTCGTCTGAAGCAGGTGTGTTGAGCAAAATGCTGTTCGGCGCGATTTTCTTCCTGCCGATTTACGCGACTGTATTTATTGTGGGCGGCTTCTGGGAAGTCTTGTTCGCCACTGTACGCAAACACGAAATCAACGAAGGT
>QWCL01002429.1_pt1 | contig 10157 bp, 9 predicted proteins | sample 1972551 | NCBI WGS metagenome assembly QWCL01 (sample SAMN09866709, study PRJNA288562) | Human oral metagenome isolate term2_saliva, whole genome shotgun sequencing... | isolation source: mouth | host: Homo sapiens | place: USA: California
AACTATACTCATCTGCTCTTGTCTCCTGGGCCCGGATTACCCGAAGAAGCAGGAGATTTGCTTTCCCTCATTCGTCGTGCTGCAGGACAGCTTCCCATTCTGGGTGTCTGTCTTGGTCATCAAGCCATTGCGCAATGCTATGGTGCTTCGCTTTTTCAGCACCCACAACCCTTGCACGGTATAGAAAGTCGTTGCCTTCTCCTCACAGAAGATAATTTGTGGGCGAACCTTCCCTATGACATCACCGTGGGACGCTATCATTCTTGGTCAGTTTGCGAACCGCTTCCCTATGCTTTAGAAGTCACAGCGCGCGCTGACGATGGAACGATTATGGCTTTTCGTCATCGCAGCCTTAATCTTCGCGGAGTACAATTTCATCCCGAAAGCATCCTCACGCCTTTTGGCGCGGAAATAATAGACAACTGGATAACTCTTCTTTAGCAACGGTCTAATGGCTGATTTGGGATAAATATCAGTTCGAGAGATGAAAGAAGTGCATTCCCACTTTTCGCATATTCATCAAGACCTCGTAAGTTTTCTATACGAAACTCGTATGATTGTTTTCTAACGCTTTCACATAGACTCTTTTTTCTTTTTGGGGCCTTTACTCAACTTATAAGAAATTTGTAGCATAACATAAGAAGGCAGTGAGTTGTGCCACGTCTCTACGATGCCTTGTGCGTTAATCACCTTCGTCACATTGCTGAGCCCACCGAAGATGTCGTAACCATCCAAGGCAATGCCTAAGCGACCGCGAAGGAAGATCTTTTCTAAACGAGCATTCGCCACAAAACGTAGGTCGTTCATACTTGCATCGCTATACCCCTCACGTTGATAGAGCTTGCAATCTGCATTAAACGCGAAGCCTGCAGGAAGAGCAATCTGAGCATTTAGTCCGTAGGTTACATCAAAACTATTAATAGTTTGGAAGTTATTGCGGGCTGATGTGGCATGCCAATAGCGTGCTCCGATGCTTCCATCTAGAATCACGCGTTTAATTTTGGCATTAAAACGGAGGTTTTGCTGCACCACAAAGTTTTGTACCGTGCTTCGTTCCGTCACAAAGTCCACACTGTTGCGGAAGTCTGCCTTCGTCTCGCTGGTAAAGAGCGTCTGTCTGTCCTTGTCAAAAGGTCGTTCCCAAAACATTCTAGCCGCAGCATGCCAATTTCCGTCTACATTTCTCGGAGAAAAAGTGCGCACACCAGTGGCTGCATCGTAAGTTTGTCCGTGCGCAATGGCATTGCGTGTGACCTCCCAATCCCCACCGATGGCAAATGATTTGCCTTCTCTCCATTTCGTCCAACTTCTAGACAGGGCAACACGGTGCGTAGTGCTGCGTTGGAGATGAGGATTACCGCGATATATATTCAGGGGATCGGAGTTGTCGACATAGTCCAATAGGTTCTGTAAATCAGGATAGGCACAATTCCACTGATAACTCACGTTGAACGCATCACCACTCCATGCAATAGATGGTAAAAACACCACAGTGTTGCGATGAGGAGTCGCGTGCAGCGTGTTGCGGTCGTAAGAAAGACGATCGTTTGTCCATTCTAGTTTAGGATCAATTCTGATGCCATTGCTCGTCTCTTTGTTTATCCAAATAATGCTCCTAATATGAAGTGTACCCGTGAGCGTGTTTCGGCTAGCCAAATAAGAGTTGGGCGCATCCAAAGTCTTCAACAATGCCGCAGTTGTGGAAGGCAAGCTTCCGAATGCAGGAGCATTTGCACCTAGTCTGTCCAAGCGGTACAGATTACGATTGCCTTTTTGGTAAGCCTCTCTAAGGCTCATCGTTGAATTTATGCTCCCCCAATCAGAATTATAGTCATAATTGGCACTAAAACTCGCATTGGCTTTTGTAGAAGGTGCGTCTATGTATCGCAGTTGATGCTCGTTCAGCTGTGACACTTGCGCCGATTGACCATAGTGCAATTGGTAGGCGGAAAAAGCTGTACCAGTTTTGTGTTCAAAGTCAGCGTTGAAGTCTAGAGAATAATAGTCTGGTGTGTGTGCTATCTTAGCAAAAGTGTTTGCACTCAGCCTTCCCGACCACGCATGCTCGCGACTCTTCTCTTGATTCTGCTGGCGATTCACCAGCATCTTCGCCAATCGTTCACTAGATGTCTGAAACAAACTGTCTAGTGACGCAGCGCGATAGGCATCTTTCGGATCGGCTGAAAATTCCGCTCCTTGGTGCAAAGCGTCACTGCGGTGATGTTGATAATACAATGCTCCAAAGACATTAAGATATCCTTCATCTCTTTTTCTTTCATAGGATTGCTCTGTCTGCACCTTGAAGTGACTGCCCTCTGCTTCGCGACGTGCGCGATTGAATGAGCTATTAGGCAGCGTGGGTTGGAAGGTTTCTGAGGAGGTAATGCTCTGATTGAATGTGTTTTGATGATAAATCTTAGCATGCCCCACATATTTCCATTTGTCCTTATCGCCTTTGACGAGAAATTCGAAGCCAGCAGTTTGCATCTCGGTGCGACCAGATGCTGCACCATTGGCGTTCCAATTGCCGGAAGTGCCTGGTTCTCGCGTGTCGTTCGTATTGTTGGCATTGCCATATAGAGCTAGGCGCGAGTGGTCGGTGAAACGAAGCCCAAATACGCGTCCAAGATAGCGGTTGGCTGTGCCATATCCGGTTCCAACATTGCCCACCCATCCGATGGAATACTCGCGTTTCAGATTGACATCCACCACAAGAGGGAGGTCTTCTTTTCGCTCTTCCTTGCCTTTAGTGATGAAACTCCAGGGATATTCCTTGCGATAGACCTTCACCTTGTTCACCATGTAGGCGGGTAAATTTTCCAATGCCACGCGAGGGTCTCCGCGAAAGAAATCTTCGCCATTGACCAATAGACTACTTATATACTGACCATTAACGGTGATTTGTCCATCGCGCAATTGAAATCCAGGGAGCAACTTGATGAGACCATCTAGCATCGAGCCCTCTGCTAACTGAAAGGCGTCGGCATTGTAAATAAGAGTATCGCCTTTCACAACCATGCGAATTTTGGAAGCACGCACTTCTGCTGCACCCAATTCGACGTCGCGACGCTTGCTGATTTTCTTCAGTAGGATTTCTCCCACTGACCTGCGCTGTTCTCTGCGCCCTAAGTCGCGTTTGTAGAGATTGGCATACTGCGTGACGTAGCCTTCCTTCGAGAAACGAAAGATATAATCGGCGCGCAACAGAAATTGTCCTCGAAACTCGTCCCCGAAATTGTAAGAGGAACGACCGTATGAATAGTTCTTATCAGTGTTGTGTTGCGAAACAAGGGAACTATCGGGACGTAGTACTTCGACTTTTACGCCTTTGAGCATTTCGTGCGTGAAGCTATCCATGACTTTAGCATAGACAGCAATGCTGTCACGCTGCGATTGCGCATGGAGCACGATGAAAGGAGAAAAAGCCATCACAAGAAATAAACAACGAATTTTCATGAGAAAATAGAAGGATAAGGTAAATTCAAATAGAGTCCCAATGGAGTAAAACAATGACGTCACTACTACAATCGGATTGACAACACAATAGATACACTAGGTGCACCACAAATGTACGTATAATTTTCCAAAGTAACAAGATAATATTGCGTTTTATCTCCATCACGTATATCAGACACAATTAGAACTACTCGCCTCTTTGCAACTTAAATACTTTTCGAGAAGCATTACCTCTCCATTCATCCTAAGTTCTAACAATTGCGAGGAACAAACTATAAAGTGATAAGTCCTGCACAACCAAGCAACAAAATCGTCATAACAAACAAGAAAGTGTTAGATTGTACATAAAAACTAGTACAAAGATTTGGAGGTGTGAGAAGAATGTTGTAACTTTGCACTCGATTGGGAATAACTACAACTAAAGCAACAGAAAATTACAGATAGCAATGTCTAAGATTTGTCAAATTACCGGTAAGAAAGCCATGGTGGGCAACAACGTTTCTCACTCGAAGCGTCGCACCAAGCGTACATTCGACGCAAACTTGTTCACCAAGAAGTTCTACTATGTAGAGCAAGATTGCTGGATTCAGCTCAAGATTTCTGCAGCTGGTCTCCGCTTCATCAATAAGGTTGGTCTCGACCAAGCACTCGAGAGCGCAGCTCAAAAGGGCTACCTCAACTGGAAAGATATTAAAGTAATCGGCTAATCCATATATAACTCATGGCAAAGAAAGCTAAAGGTAATCGCGTTCAGGTAATCCTCGAATGCACCGAACATAAGGAAAGCGGTCTGCCCGGAACAAGCCGCTACATCACTACCAAGAATCGTAAGAATACCCCCGACCGTTTGGAATTGAAAAAATACAATCCCATCCTCAAGCGTATGACGGTTCACAAGGAAATCAAATAATCCAAGTAATCACCCTTTCTCGCACATAATTAACTATGGCAAAAAAGACCGTCGCTTCGTTCCAAGCTGGTAAAACAGATGGACGTTCGTACACTAAAGTCATCAAGATGGAAAAGAGCCCCAAGACTGGTGCTTACATCTTTAATGAACAAATGGTTCGCAATGAGGATGTTGACGCATTCTTCAAGAACTAAACTAATGGATAATCCTCCTGCTCGTTTCTAACAAGCAGTACCTAGCATAGCTCTCGCATTTTTTGCGAGAGCTTCTTTTATTTCATACGTACCTCTTTCATTCTACGGCAAATGACCGCGAAACTCTCATTTCCTCACAACAAGAAATAAGAAGACGCATACAACTTTCAAGTTGATAAGGTCTTTTATTCCAAGAATTTGTCGTATTTTTGCACAAACTCTATACTTATGGGATTTTTCAGTTTCTTCTCGAAAAAAGAAAAAAAGGAGACATTAGACAATGGTCTTCAGCAAACAAAGACAAGCGTATTTTCAAAGATAGCCCACGCAGTAGCTGGCAAATCAAAAGCACAAATGAACTCAATACAATCCTCAAAGAGGAAATAACGCAGTTACTTGTCACCGACGGCAACCAAATCAACGAAGAAAATCTTGGATTTGAAATACCCACCTCTGACAATCCCTTCGTTATCCTGGTGGTAGGTGTGAATGGAGTGGGAAAAACAACCACTATCGCCAAACTTGCTTATCAATTCAAGGAAGAAGGTAAGAAAGTAGTGCTCGGTGCTGCCGATACCTTCCGTGCCGCCGCTGTGGAACAATTATGCATTTGGGGCGAACGAACTGGAGTGCCCGTTGTGAAACAAAAAATGGGTGCAGATCCCGCATCCGTAGCCTACGACACCTTAGCGCATGCCAAATCCATCGGTGCAAATGTTGTTATCATTGACACCGCAGGCCGTCTTCACAACAAGGTTGGTTTGATGAACGAGCTTACCAAGATAAAGAAGGTGATGCAAAAACTCGATGTCAATGCTCCTCAGGAAGTGCTTTTGGTACTCGACGGAAGTACTGGCCAAAATGCCTTTGAACAAGCTAAGCAGTTTGTAAAAGCAACGGAGGTCACCTCATTGGCTATCACCAAACTAGATGGCACAGCAAAAGGCGGTGTCGTGATTGGCATATCCCACCAAATGAAAGTTCCCGTAAAATATATTGGACTTGGTGAGAAAATGACAGATTTGCAACCCTTCAACGCGCGCGAATTTGTAAATTCGCTTTTCTCCACAGATCAATAGCCCACAATGAGGGATGAACTCCCTTATCCTTCCACAACACAACGACATAGATAGACATAATGAAACATACCATTGACGTAATCACGATGGGATGTTCAAAGAATCTTGTAGACTCCGAGAACCTCCTTCGCCAATTTGCAGCTATTGGCTGCGACTTTCACCATAATCCAGAACAACTGCACGGCGACATTGCTGTAATCAACACCTGCGGTTTCATTGGTGACGCCAAAGAAGAAAGCATCAATCAAATTTTGGATTTGGTGGAACACAAAACATCTGGACAGTTGAAAGAGGTGTATGTGATGGGATGTTTGTCGGAACGCTATCGTGAAGAACTTAAAGCAGAAATTCCAGAAGTAGACAAATTCTATGGCAAGTTTGACTGGAAGGACATGATTAAGGATCTTACGACGACCGATAGTCTTGCGGCAGTGGCTTGCAACGCGCTCACTGCTCGTGTGCTCACCACACCTCGACATTATGCCTATCTCAAAATTTCAGAAGGTTGTAATCGCACTTGTGCTTATTGTGCAATCCCTTTAATTACTGGCAAGCACCAAAGCCGTTCGATGGAGGATATTCTCAATGAAGTCGAAGAACTGGTGAAAATTGGCGTACACGAATTTCAAATCATTGCGCAAGAACTCACCTTCTACGGCATTGACCGCTACGGACGTCAATGCCTTCCTGAACTGATTGAGCGTATGGCGCAAATTCCAGGGGTGGAATGGATTCGTCTACACTACGCATATCCTACAAAGTTCCCTATGGATTTGCTTCGCGTGATTCGTGAAAACAAAAACGTTTGCAGCTATCTCGACATTGCCCTACAGCACATTTCTGACAATATGCTGACTCGTATGCGTCGTCACATTTCAAAGCAAGAAACGCTAGATCTTATAGCAAAATTTCGCGAAGAAGTTCCTGGCATAACCCTCCGCACCACCTTGATGGTCGGTTTTCCAGGAGAAACTGAGGAAGATTTTGAAGAACTCATGGACTTTGTGCGTACAGCACGCATTGACCGCATGGGAGCTTTTGCGTACAGCGAAGAAGAAAACACTTACGCTGGCGAGCATTACGAAGATGATGTACCAGCGGAAGTGAAACAAGAACGCTTAGACCGCTTGATGCAACTGCAAGAACAAATAGCAGCAGAACTTTCTGCCGAAAAAGTGGGCAAGGTCTTCCGTATCATCATAGACCGCGAAGAAGACGGCTACTATGTTGGTCGCACAGAATTCGACTCGCCCGAAGTAGATTGTGAGGTACTCGTTTCAAGCGCTGACTATCAACTCAATTTGGGAGAGTTTTACGAAGCGCGCATCACTTCTGCTGAAGAATTCGATTTATACGCAGAAATAGTGTAACTATATTTCTTTCACAACAATAAGTTATCCAACAATGAACAACAAAGAGTTTGTCAATGCATTGGCAACCCGTCTACAAAAGAATCCGCAAGCGGTGAAACAGCAAATTGAAGCCTTAGTAAACACTATGGCCGGTATGCTAGACGAAGGTGCAACGCTGAATGTGCAAGGTTTTGGAACTTATGAGGTGAAAAAGAAGAGAGAGCGTATCATCATACATCCCATAACGAAGCAACGCCAGCTTGTTCCTCCCAAATTAGTAGTTGCCTTCAAGCCAAGTCCAACGCTCAAGGACAAAATCAACGCTTAGCTTATGACGGAAAAGAAATTTCAACTCCAAGATCTAGCAGAACAATTGGCTAGAGAACAAGGTATTTCGTCTCAAGAAGCCTTAGAGTTTGTGCGCACCTTTTTTGAACTTACTGAAGAAGGTATCCTCAAAGACAGCCTTGTCAAAGTGAGTGGCTTTGGCACCACCAAACTTGTTATTGTCAATGAGAGAGAAAGTGTAAACATCCACACTGGCGAGCGTTTTCAAATCGGAAAACACAGCAAAATAACTTTCACACCCGACAATACATTGAGGGATTTAGTGAATGGTCCGTTTGCACTCCTCAGCACAACAACACTCTTTGATGACACTCCCGAGGAGGAATTAGATTCGGTGCCCGTGATAGAAGATGATTTCTCTGATGACTCGGAAGATTCTCTGACTCCCGAAGAGGTTACCAACGACAGCGAACAAGCACTCGTTGCTGAAGTTCCCAGTAGCCAATTGCACAACGGTTGTCTGCATACAGACGATTCTAAAGAAGTTGCAAAAGGACTTCAAAGCGAAGCAACCTCAACCGCCGATGTTGTTCCTCAAGAAAGTCTAAGCGAGAAACTTTTAAGTCAGGAGGCTTCAAGCGAAGATAACGACAATACATCTGAGGAAGAAAAAATCTCTACCACTGAGTTTTCTGCAACAACTGCCCCGGATACCATTCTTGAAGATAGTAGTACACAAGTAGACGCTAATGCTATAGAGTTTACCTCTTCAACGACAGCAGATGATAATCTGTCGTCTCTCACTTCTTCTGAAAACTCTCTACTTCAGTCAAGCACTGAATCAACAGAGTCTAGACAAGACGAAGAGGAAGAAATCCTCATCGGCGCAAATACTAAAGAAGAGGCGTTAGGCCAAGAAAGGACTTCGGACTTTTCTGGTAACCCAGCCAGCGTAGATGTCACCTTGACAACTATTCCTGCCGAAACGGAGAAGAAACCTTCGCATATCACCAATATCCAAGGGGAAATTCACGTAACTACCGACAACTTGAATCATAAAGAGCAACACCATCGCACTCGCTTTAATGTGCTTCTTGTTGCCTGCGTACTGCTACTTGTTGTTTTATCTTATTTTGCAGGTTACTACCATTGGCTGTGCCCCAACTGTCCGCAATCTCACGTTGTGCTACCGACACAACCAGCTAATAATGCGCAACATAACCCAATAGTGTCTGACACCGTAACTACTCTTCCAGGAAAGAACTCAGACTCCACAGCTAAAACTCCACCACCAACAGACACCTCCAGCTCAACGGCTGATGCTCAGACTAATGATGCGACGGCAACTTTTTCCCCAGAAAAAACTAAAAAGGAAGAAAAAACTGCCCCTCAAGCTACAACGACTCAAACCATTATTGTGAAATCGCAGCATTTGTCCTCCCAACAAAAGGAACAATTGCTAGCAAAATCACGACAATGGCAACAACTTCCACATGGAAAGTCTATCATTGTGGGTACATATGCATCGCACGTGGTACAAACGGGAGAAAGCATTCCTCGTTTAGCGAAACGATACTACGGAAACTCCAATTACGCCAATTATATCGTATTATTCAACCACATTAAAGACCCTGATGTCATTAAGGTCGGACAACAAATCAAGATGCCACAACTCCTCCAGCAATAAAAACACATATCTATAAGGATTAGGCGCTTGATTCCCTTATACGAAGTCGTTCTATAAAAGATTCAACCCAAACATCTTCATTGTTTTGATGTTTGGGTTGTTTTTTATCCCTATAAAGCAGATGCATCAAATTGAAAAGGCAACAGACTACTCACCTTCTCTAGTTCGTAAACCACATCTTCACCATATAGCAACACACGAATCGGCTGCCGATACCGCGTTTCAGCTTCAATCAAAGCTTGACGACAAATACCACAAGGACTAATTGGCACTGTCAAGAAACCTTCTTCACTTGCTCGGCGCGCAGCAATTGCAATGGTCACAGGAGCAGTATTGGGATACTGAGCATTAGCATAAAACATTGCCGTTCGCTCAGCGCAACAACCAGCTGGATAGGCAGCATTTTCTTGGTTGCTTCCACAAACTACTACCCCATTCTCTAAACGCAAGGCCGCTCCCACACAAAAATTAGAGTAAGGAGCATAACTTGTTTGCGTGGCTGCTTTAGCTTGTTCAATCAGCTCAAAATCTTCAGGTGAAAGTCCTTCACCTTTAGGATAAAACGTGTAAGGAAGGACATATTGTGCTTTAGCCATATGCGATGCAAATGAAACGTGTAACAATGACTTATGATCTGTAGTGCAAATATAAGGATAAAATTGAGATACCGTGCATTCTTATAAGCCTATTTTATTCCTCAAATCATAATTTATGTCCCAAATTCCAGTCTCTACCAAGCAGAACAAACACGTCTTGTGGGATAATCCCAAAGGCAAACCAAAAGAGGTCACAGCCCACACAATCAGTAAAGTTATTTTTACAATACGTACTCCTCCATTTAACGCGACTTTTTGAACTCAGAAAAAGTTGTTGGGAATTACGCGATTCTCAGAGGCTTTGAAAATCGCAAGTTTCAGACGGTTTTGTAAGAAATCCCCTCTTTCTAGCGAAACAACACGTCGTTTGTGATAAAACGACACGTTGTTCGTGAGATTTTAAGGGACTTTTTTCGGATTATGTCCCACGGAATTTATTTTTCTTCCCTTGGAATTTCGAAAACGTCCGACAAAATTGGGGAAATATCCGACAAAATAGTGGAAAAGGCGGAGAAAGCTGTAGAATGCTCCCTTTTTTCAAAATTCGAGAACGGGAAAGGAGAAGATTTTCTCCGCTTATTACCATCATTTTTTT
>QWCL01001003.1_pt1 | contig 10151 bp, 8 predicted proteins | sample 1972551 | NCBI WGS metagenome assembly QWCL01 (sample SAMN09866709, study PRJNA288562) | Human oral metagenome isolate term2_saliva, whole genome shotgun sequencing... | isolation source: mouth | host: Homo sapiens | place: USA: California
AGATGCCTGAGATACCAAGCAGCAGATGGGGCAAATCATCGTGCGAGAAGGGACGATTCTTTGCAGACTGAATTTGCGCAAAGAGGTCGGGATGTCGCTGTCGGAACTTATGACTGCCCCATATCATAAAGGGAACTTCATACTCGTTTCTAATCACAGTGGCTGATGGTTGTTCATCGTGGATGCGCCCGTAGGCATTGACACCAGCGTCATAGACTTCTTCACCGTGATCGGAAAAATAGATGACTAAAGCATCTTGTTGCGCGAAATGGATCAAGATGCGATCCACAACTTCATCGTTCCAACGTGTTGCATTGTCGTAGTGTGCAACGATGTCGCGTTGCGTATTGTTCAAATCACTGCGTGGAATATCTTGCGCAGTGAAAGCGGTTTTGTCGGACGGATAGCGATATTTATACTCCATATGCTGTCCCCAAAGATGAAATAGATAGAGATTGCGCTGTCCGGATTCAAAACCTTTCAACAAGGTGAGAATTGTGCCATCGTTTTTACTTCGAAAACTATTACGAAAATCAAAACATAGGGCTTCGATGCGCGCATCGTTCAAAAAGAATGATCCATTGAAATCGATGCTTCCTTGTGAGGCTGTATGGAAGAATTGATTAGAAAGAAAAGCTACGCGATAACCCGACTGTTTGAACAAAGCAGGAAAAAGTATGCCATCTGTCCATCTTCCTCCTTCATCGGCACTATGGGTGGAGAGAAAAGCACGGAATGCATTGCTTGTGATGTTCCAAGGACTGATGACGTCATCAAAAACAATCAATTCTCCACGTTTGACACGTGCGCTTAGACGTGGTGTTGTGGGCAAGGGATAACCATAAAGCGCAGAATGATGTTTATTGTAACTTTCTCCCACAATGAGGACGATGTTTGGACAACTGTCTGTTGCAATTTCCGTTTTAGGCAAATTTTGCATACGCGCTATCAAAGCATCTGTTTCGTGCGCGGCAATCTTTACGAGATGGATGGCTTGAAAACAACGATAATATGGGGAGAAAAACTCTGATTCGGCGATATTTTCTGCGCATTCACTATGCCTTACAGATGATTCGTTTAATGTTACAGATGATTCGTTTGACGAAGTGTTGCGCTTTGGCTTGTTTCCAAAACTCCAGTAGGAAACTCAACAGTAGTAATGCACTAGTAGAAAAAAGGACGTTCCAAAAGATATTATTGGAAAACATACCTTCTACAAATTCACTCGACTCTGCAGGGGATGTTTCAAGTAATAGATGAACTACAGTGGGAGAGATGCAAAGATGGAAACGCTCAAAAAGGAAGATTTCGATAGTCCACAACGCAAAAGCAGAAAAGTAGATGATACCTTTTAGCATTGGTCGCAAAAACACGCTCAATCGTCGTGGAGAGAAATGTGTCGATAGATCAACGAGAAGAGCTAGAAGATAGCAATCGAAGAGGGCGACCATAGTGTAAGACCACCAATGGTGACTAGGACGACCTGTGATGCAGGCATTACTCAAAAACAAGACCATCAATAGACTCATCAATGCGTGTTCTCGCTGCAAAGGGTGAACAATGAAGCGAATGAAACGAACGAAAGATGAACAAATGAATGGCATAAAGAGGGGATTGAGCAAGTAAGTAGGCTACATTGGATCTAATCTAGCGTTTACCAAGAGATAGAGCTACCTTAGACTGAAGAAATGTAGCCTTAACCTTACCGCAAATTTACCATTTTTTGAGAGGGTATGCAAGATTTCCGCTTGTTTTATGCTCTAAGATGGTGCCAAGTCTTTGTTCTTGTAGAGCAAATGCAACCTTCTGCACTATCGTTGACTGATGGTAACTTGTGGGAATGGGAACGCAATACCAACTTCATTGAAAGTTTGGAAGACCTTGAGGTTGAAGCCATGGGTGACGGTGAGAACGTCGGAGGTTTTCACCCAAGCGCGCACCATAATGTCTACACTGCTTGCGTTGAGCGCAACGACTCCCACATAGATATCTTGTTCGTGAAGCACCAGTTCGTCAGCTTGCAACAATTCTTTAAGTAGTGCTATGGCTTTCTCCACATCGCTGGCGTAATCTATGCCGAATGTCCATTGCAAACGACGTATATCTTGTGCAGTAGGGTTGATGATGACTCCGCTGCTCAAAGCTCCATTGGGGATGAAGATGACTTTATTCTCAATGGTGGTGATGACGGTGTGGAAAAGACTGACGCTTTTAACCGTACCTTCCACATTCTGCGCCTGGATGTAGTCTCCAATGCCAAAAGGTTTGGTGACAACAATGATGACTCCACCGGCGAGATTCTGTAATTGTCCGCTCAATGCCATACCTACAGCGAGACCCATCGAAGCTAACACGGCTGCTAGACTGACACTTTTCACACCTAAGATGCTGATAATAGCGATGCCAACTGCAATATATAATAGTGCAATGACAATGGAGTTAATGAGGGATACCGCTACACCTCCAAAATGGCGGCGATTCATAATGTTTTTGATCAACTTGGCTATTCCGTTGATGACCCATCGCGCAACAAAGAAAAAGATAAGTGCAAGCAACACGCGGATGCCGAAATTGATGAGGCCATCTTTCCAGTTGTCGAGCAAGGACAAGAATTTGTGTTCGTTGATATGTATAGGTTTTGCCATTCCAGAAACAATTTCCTTTGTAGGATTATCTTTGCTGGTGACAAGCATTAAGTAACGAAAGACGAGGGAGGGGAAATTCATTGTGGTTATATTTGAATGAGAAACAAAATGCAAAATCACCCATCTATGTTGGGAACATAGATAGGCGATTATCGCTATTAAGATACTACTTTTTTAAAGAGATGTCTACTCTTCGTGCTACTTGCGCTCCTACATCAGATTGATTGATGGCATATTGTTCAAGTTGAACACGATGAGCGGCAATACCGTGCTGCAACAAATACTGTTGTACCGTTTGTTGACGCTTTTGAGCAAGTCTGATATTGAAACTTTTACGTCCTTCGGGGGATGCATAACCGCGAAGCACTACACTTACTTGAGGATAGGTGTTCAAGAAGTTCAAAGTTTCAGCAAGTTTCTGCTTTGCATCTTCCCCAAGACGATCACTGCTTACACTAAAAAAGACTGAGCGTTCAAAATCTGCAGGAATCAGCACTCTTTCTGCGGCATTATTCACAACACTGGAACCAAGAGAGCTCGCATATTCCAAACTGGGTTTCTCTTGGATAATGGTCAAATTCGGAGAAATCGTTTGTAAATGAGAAGCAACTGTTGTGGTATCTGCATCGGAACTATTTTGCAAAGTCGCTATCTGCGCTTGCAAAACCTTGATTTGATGCACCAAACTATCATCACGTGTTGCATTAACAGGCAAAGGAATGGGAACTGTAGCTGCAGTGTTTCGCTTTGCTTCGGGACGTCTGTTGAGCTGTTGCAAAATCACTGATTGTTGATAAAGTATTTGTTGCAAAACAGGAGTGAGGTCTTGCTGAGGAGTGCGCTGAGTTTCCACTAATTGTTGAACAGTACGTTCCAATTGTGACAAGCGCATTGCCACTGAAGATTCTTGCGAAATCGTTTTTACGGAAGTAGGTTGAGGATTTGCTAATCCCTCTACCAACAATTGCGTACGAAGCCAATTTTGAAGTTCAGCACTATGTTGTGGATTCAATTGCTGCTGAAGTTGCACCATTTTAATCAGTGATGCCACTAATTGTTCTTCGTCAACAACCAAAAGACTATCGCTCACCAACTGAACTCTAGGTGCTACCGACACTTTTGTTGTGTCGGCAGCATTACCTATTTGCGGAATCAATGCAAGCACACTCCAAAGGAAATAATAGATAATTCTTTTCATAAACGAGAATTATAAGAGATTATACCCAGGAGGTGATTATTGAGCAGTTTTAGAAGGTGCTGCAGGTGTGGACGTTGCAGGAGTGTCCGCTGCAGAATTAGCAGGAGTAGTCGAGCTTGCAGGAGCAACTGTTACTTCTGTGGAAGTAGGTGATACTTTTACTTTCTGTACTTTGCTTTGCTGCAGCACTTGTTGCTGCAATTGCTGAATTTGCTTCTGCAACTGCTGAATTTGCTGTTGATAATTCACCTCCTTACCAGTCTTCACGTTAGTGTTTTTAGGCTGCTGGGATTGTACTTGAGGGAGCACTTGTTGAGGAACAGCACCATTGCGCAACGCTAAGATGAGGAGAATCTTGTCGAAATCAGACATCGAATTAAACGAAGCGTTGGTTTGCACTTGGTTTTGCTGCGTTGCTTGAAGCACTCGCTGAACGATACGAGTCAATTGTTCTTCGGTAAGCACCGTAAGACGGCTTGTAGAAGTCAGAACTGGCGTTTTAACAGCTACCGTGTCTGCAACGGTTTGAACTTCATTGTTGGTGTCCACTGTTGAAATGCTTTGGGCTACAACTTCTTCTTTATTCGTCTTCACGACGTCAGCAGACTCTGTAGCCGTTGTATTAGTCGTTGCCTTTGATTCTTGAGACTTTTGTTGCAATGATTCCTTCACTAACACACGTTCGCGCTCAGCTTCAATCATTCTTTGGTAAACGGCACTACCATTCTTGGCTTTCAATCCTAAGTTGAAGCGAAGACCAAAACGATACATCCAATTGACATTGATGGAAGAAGGACTGCTAGCATCTGTAAGTTTAGGATTGTCTTGCTCCATAAGCATAGCTTCAGCAGAACCAAAAGCACTTACCACGCGATGCAAGGGTACTTCGAGACCACCACCACCAAGTGCGAACCAACCACTTTTGGCATTGACGAAACGAGGATCATTGTTTGAGTACTTGTCATCAACATTCAGATAACCTGCACCGAGAGAAAGATAGGGGGTTACACCACGAGGAACATTGAGACGTGTGATGAGATTACCACCATAAATGTTGAGTCCTCCATTCAACTTAGTACTAAGAGCACCAGGGGTGTTGGTAGCACGATAGTAAAAACCGCGTACTCCTACGAGAGTAGTGAAATCTACTCCAGCAGAAACTCCGACTAACCAAGAATCTCCAAAGTTAGAATTCTCACGGAAATTAAGATATGCAGCAGAAGGTTCTGCTACAAAACGCAATCCACGGAAACCTCCACTGAAAGTTTGACGATAGGCACGACTCACTTCGTCTTTTGCAGCAGGTGCACCACCAAGATAGAAATCAAGTGAAGCTAATGCACTCCAATTTTGCAGAGTCTTGTTGCTTTCTGTTGCAGTATATGGACTATTGGGTGAAGCATTGAAGAACAAATTGCGTGCTTCCAAAGAAAAGGCAACACGAGGAGTGAAATTGATTTTCAAACCTGCACCAACATTTCCATAAAGTTGCTCTTCGTGCACACGACGTCCTGCTTGGACAACATCATCATAATGGAATTTGAGCACCCCAGCACCACCGATTACATAAGGGGTAAGACGAGCATTGTTCCACAAATTCAACTTGAGATCGCCGCCCATTCTTTCATAAGTTATTGCGGAGTTCTCTAGTTTAGTTGCAAATTCATTGGCAACATTCCAACGAACACCTTGCAATTTTCCTTTAAGGTCGAAGCTACGCTCATAGTTGGCACGAAGTTCCAAGATGGGTCCGAAACCAAAACCCACGCGAGCTCCATAAAATGCAGAATTACCCACATTGAGTTGGTTGTTCCAGAAGGTGTATCCAGCAGTAGGACTGACAATTACACTTACATCGCTCACTTGAGCTTGAGTGTGGAGCGGGCTTATCAAGGCTAGTGCAGCCAATGCGCTGAGAATAGTTTTTTTCATTTCAAATATTCTTGATTATGTTAATAAAATAATGATTTATAGTTCGCTATCTTTTAGACGCTCTGCATTTTCAGCAACGATGAGATGGTCGATGCAGTCCTGGATGTCGCCATCCATAAACGCAGATAAGTTGTAAATAGTATAATTAATGCGGTGATCCGTGATGCGACCTTGAGGGTAGTTGTAAGTGCGAATCTTTGCAGAACGGTCACCAGTTGAAACCAAAGTTTTACGACGAGAAGCGATATCATCTACATATTTCTGATGCTCTTTGTCGTAAATAAAGGTACGCAAGCGTGCCAAAGCGCGTTCCTTGTTCTTGGGTTGGTCGCGAGTTTCAGTACATTCGATGAGAATCTCTTCCACAACGCCGGTATTGGGATTTTTCCAATTATAGCGCAAACGCACCCCAGACTCCACCTTATTGACGTTCTGTCCACCAGCACCAGAGGAACGGAAAGTATCCCATTTTATTTCCCCTTCATTGATGACTACATCAAAAGCTTCGGCTTCGGGAAGCACAGCCACCGTTGCAGCAGAGGTGTGCACACGACCTTGCGTTTCTGTTGCAGGCACACGTTGCACACGATGCACCCCACTTTCATATTTCAACGTACCATAGACATCAGCACCAGTAACAGAGCATACGATTTCTTTATATCCACCAGCAGCTCCATCAGAGAAACTTGATACTTCTAGCTTCCATCCCTTTGTTTCGCAATACTTGCTGTACATTCGGAAAAGGTCGCCAGCAAAAAGTGCTGCTTCATCACCGCCTGTACCACCACGAATTTCAAGAATAGCATTCTTTGCATCCTCTGGATCCTTAGGCACCAACATCAGTTTGATTTCTTCTTCCAACGTAGGGATGCGCTCTTCACACGCAGACACTTCTTCACGCGCCATTTCCTTCATCTCTGCATCATCTTCTGTCAATAGAATACTCTTGCTTTCTGCAAGATTTCCAAGAAGATTAGCATATTCTTGACACGCCTTCATCAAATCTTCAAGTTCCTTATATTCTTTCGTAAGACGCACATAGCGCTGTTGATCTGCTATGACAGCAGGGTCGGTGATTAGTGTAGAAACTTCATCGAAACGCGCGACAAGTCCGTCGAGCTTTTCAAGAAGCGTTGTTGTTTCTGCCATATAATGATGGTTGATTTTCAAATAAAATGGGAATACATTTTACGCCTATTCCAAAGAAAAAGGCATAGATAGAGAGCATCGAACGTAAGAAAGATACTTTCGTGAGAAAACTTACTAATAGTAGAATTCTCCAAACTCACTTTTGATTGTCAAAGACTTCTCTCCTTCCTCAACACGTCCCACGATTTGTGCATCAATGTTGAAGGACTTCGAAATTTCAATGACACGTTCTGCATGTTCGGGAGAGAGATACACTTCTAGACGGTGTCCCATGTTGAACACTTTATACATCTCACTCCAGTCTGCTCCACTCTCTTCTGCGATTGTACGGAACAAAGGAGGTACAGGGAACATATTGTCTTTGATAACTTTACAATTGTCCGACACGAAGTGCAACACTTTCGTCTGCGCACCACCAGTGCAATGCACCATACCATGAATATGAGGACGCAATTCATCCAACAATCGTTTCACCACTGGAGCATACGTGCGAGTAGGACTCAACACCAATTTACCAGCATCAATGGGACTGCCTTCCACTTTATCTGTCAAGTGATAATGTCCGCTATAAACGAGTTCATCGGGAACAGCTTTGTCAAAACTTTCGGGATATTTCTCTGCAAGATATTTTGCAAAAACATCATGTCGCGCAGAAGTCAATCCATTGCTGCCCATTCCACCATTGTATGCAGTTTCATACGTGGCTTGACCACTAGAAGAAAGTCCGACAATCACATCTCCTGGACGTATATTTGCATTGTCAATCACTTCACTGCGCTTCATACGACAAGTCACCGTGCTATCCACGATGATTGTGCGCACCAAATCGCCGACATCCGCCGTTTCACCGCCAGTGGCATAAATGCCAACGCCCATTTCGCGAAGACTTTGCAGCAATTCGTCCGTACCATTGATGATAGCACTGATCACTTCACCCGGTATGAGCATCTTGTTTCTGCCAATAGTAGAAGAAACCAAGATATTGTCTACAGCACCCACGCAAAGCAAATCGTCTGTGTTCATAATGAGTGCATCTTGAGCAATGCCTTTCCACACTGAGAGATCGCCAGTCTCTTTCCAATACATATAAGCCAGACTTGATTTAGTACCCGCACCATCTGCGTGCATAATGTTGCAGTAGTCAGGGTCTCCACCCAGAATATCGGGAATGATTTTGCAAAAAGCCTGTGGGAAGATGCCTTTATCAATGTTCTTGATGGCAGCGTGCACATCTTCTTTCATTGCGCTTACACCACGCATCATATAACGTTGGTTCTTGTCCATTGTAGATGTTATGAAAAGAGTTGGAGGAAGAAAAAAATCAGAAATTCACACTTGGTGCATTTTGAGCTCCTGCCGAAGCTTCAAACATAGATCGTTTCTCAAAGCCAAACATTCCAGCTAGTATGTTTATGGGGAAACGTCGCACGCTCACGTTGTAGTCGCGCACTGATTCATTGTATTGTTTGCGCGCTTCATTGATGCGGTTTTCCGTACCTTCTATTTGCGCTTGCAGCATAGAAAACTGCTCATTGGCTTTCAAATCGGGATATTGCTCCTGAAGCATCATCAATTTTCCTAGCGCTTGCGAGAGTTCACCTTGCGCATTTTGATAAGCCGCCAACTGTTCGGGAGTCGCATTCGAAGGATCAATGGTAATTTGCGAAGCTTTTGCTCGAGCAGACACGACATTCTCAAGCGTACTACTTTCGTGCTTCGCATATCCCTTTACGGTATTCACGAGATTCGGTATCAAATCGGCACGACGCTGATATTGATTTTGAAGATTTCCCCATACTTGGTTCACAGCTTCATCTTTTGTCATCAAACTGTTATATTGGCAACCGCCGAATCCGACGAGCACAACCACGACGGCTAGGATAATCCACAGAATTTTATTGGAACTTTTCATAAGATATAGAGCTTTGAATTGATTATTATAACACGATTTTTAGTCACGAATTGCAGTTTAAAAAGGCTTAAACCCCAATCGGTCATTAGACCGTTATAGTGCAGCTCGTTATGAAGAAGATACTTAGAAGCGTCCACCACTTCCACCTCCTCCGAAAGAACCTCCTCCAAAGGAACCTCCTCCGTAAGGACTTCCTCCAGAACCTCGTCCTCCTCTCATCAACCCACCGAGGAGCATCCCAGCGAGGAGTCCTGTGCCCGAAGAACCACCGCCTTCATCGTCATAACGTTCTTGCGTGAAAACTTGTTGACAATTGGTGCAACGATAGGTTGTCACGACACAACGTCTCTTACGACCATTGTACAACCGCCATTCTTGGTGTTCACTCACTTTTATTGCTTTTCGCTTCTGACAATGCGGACATTTGGGTTGAGAACTAGCCACAACAAACACAAGAAAGAGGACAAAGACTACAAACATAGCCAAGCCAAATCCAAAAGAAGGAGAAGAACTTTCTTCGTTGGGTGCTACCAATTCGTGATCGCCTTGCGCCACTTGGTTAATGGCTTTCACAGCAGCCAGCATTGCACCATCCCAATCGCCTCGTTTCAACAAAGGGATGAAATATCGATCTTCTATTAGCTGAATTTGTCCATCGGGCAAAGTTCCTTCCAGACCTTCGCCAGTGAGGAATTGATAACTCCGGTCTCCGGTAGCTAGAACAATCACCAGCCCCGTATTTGTTTTTTTGCTCCCCACTCCATGCTTTTTTGCTAGCGACATCGCAAAACTATAAGGATCATCTCCTTCAAGTTTGTCGAGCACCGCCACCAGCGTTTGCACTCCTTTGGTGACTTCCAAGTGGTGCAACATCACATTAAGACTATCCACCGCACTTTGTGAAAGTATCTGCTCGGGATTACTCACATATTCCATGCGATTTTCATATCTCGGCACAGGAACTTCATCTGGAGTCCACACTCTTGCCGTAGCACTGACAACAAAACCCAGCATCCCCACGAGGACAAATAGCCATCGTAAGCAAAAGCGTTGAGAAATTTGTTGTAGCATATCGTTCAAAGATGAAAAGAAGGAGAGCACCATCTTATGCTTCACTTATGTAAGCAATTCAAGGACAGAAAATCTCTTTACTGCAAAGATACTAACAATCAGACAACAAACCAAGTTTAACTATCGATTTCGAGTGGTAATTTGTCACGTCGCAACAAACGCACACATCACAGTGCACCTTCAATTAGCGCACTGTGATGTGAAAACAGGATTGATGCACTTCGTATTTGACATAACAAGTGCC
>QWCL01001047.1_pt1 | contig 10108 bp, 10 predicted proteins | sample 1972551 | NCBI WGS metagenome assembly QWCL01 (sample SAMN09866709, study PRJNA288562) | Human oral metagenome isolate term2_saliva, whole genome shotgun sequencing... | isolation source: mouth | host: Homo sapiens | place: USA: California
TCCTTTCCGTTCTTCAATATAAACGAAGTACAACCACTTAATCATTATATGAAACACGCTACTTATCGAACCACCGCATACCAAGAAATACTAGGAGAACAAAAGCGAACAGATGTCGGTATTTGCCCGATAAGTGGTTTCCAGAATATCGATTTCGTTGATTATGAAAGACATAGCACAAGCAGTAATGATGTTTACGCTCAGTCACTGCAACGTATGGCAACCTATTTTGTAGCCAAAGCCATGCGATACATTCCCTGTCAAAAAAACGAACATGACCAATTGTGGTATAAAGGTTTACAACCTCAACTGGGCAGTGTCGCGCTGATACCTGAAATTGGAGAACAACTATCTAAGTTAACACATCCTATTCCGGTGGATATTCAAGAAATTATCCACGGACTGAAACTTACTGCGCCGGAGATTGTTCAGAACATTAATAAGCAAAACTTGTTTTGTTTGTTGGAAGTTCTAAACACCAATAAAATTACATTCACTAATTTTGGTAGAGATGTATTTGACACATTGGAAGAACTTGCCGAAACAGGATGTGATAATTCTTCAAATCACAGAGAAAACTTATTACCAAAGATATTTCACACACTCCTGAACTCCGATTTTAGTGATAAAATCAGCATGGATTTCCTAGATACAGACTTTCTTATCAAAAATCATACTGAGTTTGTCCAATACTGCAACAGAATCAAGAATAACGATAATTGCGAACAAATCGAATACCTAATCGGCAAAGTGAGTGACAAGATGGCAATCAAAGAGTTCACTCAAAGTGCTACACACAAACAATCAAAACTGAAGGTCTAGCTTTAAAATCCACAAAACAGGCATATAAGACAAACTATTATGGTAATCCATTAGTTCAAATCAGATATGCCTGCTCCACTTTCACCTGAAACAAGAAAAGCCATCCTTAAACACATTCGTTATCCAGACCAATACAATCTTACTGAAATGAATGTGCCGGCCTACAATAAAACATACCTGAACGCCTTGTTTATTGAAGAACTGGATAGTCATTCTCCTGAATCAGATGAGTATCAACTATTGGCGCAAAAATGGAGAAACGCTAAAAATTTCCTGATGAGGCAAAGACAGTCATACACACAAGGCATGGCGCTCCTCGTGTTGAAACACTTCCGTAATGTTTTCCCTGATGCCGAACCGGCATTCTTGCGTAAATTTTTCCCATTTAATTTGCGTTCCTATCTATTCAAAGAAAAGCTGATTAACCTGCAAGAAGCACTGGGTAACGTATCACAAATGCCTGTGTATTCCAATCCATACAGTTATGAACTGCATGAGTATGGACAAATGATTGACAATACAGATAACTCAATCAACGTTACCTATCATGAATTATTCTCGTTCATCAAAAGTAACCGGAAATACTTTATCAATAAAGATAACTATGTCGACTTGAACACGCCACAAGAACGCATTTCGTTTTTATGGGTTGCAACCATGATGATGGTAAACCCGCAAAAATTGGTTGGAGAACAACCATGTTTGACTCTTATTCCAAAGGAAGACAAAGCTGTCATTGATAAAGTGCAACCACAAATTGAATACTTGGCTAATTTTACCGGCAAAACTGTTTCACTTTATCTGAATGATGTATACGCCTTTCTTGATAAGCAATTAACCGATTTGAAAAGCAAGGTCGCCAGTGGCGAGATTAACCCACAAACCAATATGATGAGCCATATTCACAATGAAAATAGTGGCATACTGATGGCACTGAAAATAGTTGCAAGACATGCGCCTGATAACGAGCAAACGAAATTGTTACAGGAAAAATTCATCAAACGACATGCTGATGTAGATGAGTTATTCAAACAAGCATGGCTATCACAACATGATTTGAAACACAAAGTTGATGGGACAAGCTATCCATTCTTTAATCGGTATGAAGTGCAACCGTTGAACAATTATTTCAGGCGCACCGATTTTAAAACTGATGTTTATCAAGAGATACAAAAAGAACGGAGCAATCCAATTTGGGATATAGCCAACTTGCCAATAGAGCAATACTTGGATTTTGATTTTAAACAATTGGAGTCAGGCAGTAAAAAACTATCACGGATAGTTGAACACATTATTTCAGAAGCGGCGAAACATTTTCCGGAGAATACGCGCTATACAAATGAACCAATTTATAGAGGTATTGGACTGTACGCATCAAAGAAAAATTTCATCACATTGTTTTTACAGATAGGAGAACAGTTATCCAAATTAGAACACGATGTAACAGTAGACGCATCATGTTTGTTTCGTGGTATCGGTGAAAAACAAAGAGAGTGGATAAACGAGCATCATTTGTTCGCTTTATTGGACAACCTTAATACGACAAAAATCAAATTTGACGGATTTAATCCAGATGATATGGCAAACGCGAAAAATTGGTTTTCTTTATATAAAGATACTTATCGCAGTTCACTGCCTAATCCAGATGAAGAAAAAGAGAATCTTTTAGAGACAATATTTGTCTCACTGGCAAAATCTAAGTATCACGAGTGGATAGATACCAATTTTCTAAAAGACAACTTTCAAGCATTCCAACAAATGTACCATTCACTCTTGAAAGACAATCCAAACTCGGTATACCTTGACCAACTAAATGGTCGTGTACAAGATGCGTTTGCATTGGAAAGATTGACAAAATCGAATGATGCCTCACAAGTCAAACGAAGTAAAAAACTGAAAGTTTGATTCGCAATTGGAATGGTAATAACAAATTGTTTCAACCCATCCCATTGAGCACACAAACAAGAAAACGACCGCCATTTTCGCATAGCGGTCGTTTTCCTTTTCACTCACTCTTCATCATCAACTGTCATGCTATTCAACAGACAATACACGTCTTCATTGCCACATTGGAACAACAGCCGTTTCACCCACTTGCCATCCTTGTCTTGCCGAACAAATAATTGCACTTCTTGCAATTTTCAATTGGCATGGGAATAGTTTTCCAGCACTTCATCGTCAATATCGCAATCACCCTCAAAATCGCCATACTGTTTCAATTGGTCACGAGTGCTTTCCAACAGCGCTTGTGCGCTCATGCAAGACGATACTTCAAACATATCGGTATTGAGATTCACCGATACAATAGAACCATTGCGAAACATCGGCATGAGGCTGTCCAACAACGTTTTCAAATATTGCTGTGCATCCTCTTTCATTTTTACATCAAGCACGACAAATGCAAAATCGTCTTCGTTGTTAATCATGGCAATCATTTGTTTCGCAATCTTGCTAGACATTTTGTTACTCCGAGTTGGGTTGGTTTTCATTGACCTCCTCCCCGCCCTAAAGGGTGGGATTCCTACTGTAGTTTTCCAACTACTTCGGTTGGTTCGTGCTGCTGACCGCCTTACTGCACAGTTCACTTGGCACGCGCTGCGGGCAAGTCCTGCCCTGATTAAAGTTTATCCTGTCGCACTTAGTGCACGTCCGCGTTGCAATACGTTCATTGCGCCAACAACGTCGGCATTCGCGGTGTAACCGCATTGCACACAGGCAAATAAGGCTTGGGTGGTGCGGTTTTCCTTTGCCGTATAGCCGCATGCAGGACAACATTGGCTGGTGTATTGTGGTGCAACCAATATCAGTTGTCCGCCTCGCCAGCGTAACTTGTATTCCAATTGCCGCCGGAACTCATACCACGCTTGGTCAAGTATGGCGCGGTTTAATCCGGATTTCTGTTTAACCATTTTACCGGGCTTTTCCACTGTGCCTTTGGCGGACTTGGACATATTGCCTACTTTCAAATCTTCAATGTACACGGTTGCGTGGTTCTTGCTAATCGTGTTGCTGATTTGATGCAGGAAATTCTTTCTGATGTTGGCAATCCGATGATGCAGTTTGCCGATTTTAGCGACCAGTTTCTTCCAATTGCTACTGCCTTTGGTCTTACGTTTCAAACGCTTTTGCAGTTTTGCCAATCTTCCTTTTAGGGAATGGAAAGCGTTGATAGGCTCGAAATACCTGCCGTCGGATAAAGTGGCAAAACGGACTATTCCCATGTCGATACCGATGTCGCTACCGGAATGCACAGGTGTTTCCTGCTCGTATTCGGTTTGGATGGAAACATACCACTTACCACATTTGGCGGTAACGGTTACGTTCTTGATTGTACCAATAATGGTTCTACTGTTATGGTAGCGCACCCAACCGATTTTCGGCAGATAGATACGGTTGTTATTCTGGTCTAACTTAACGCTCTGTGGGAATCGGCAACTGTCTTTCTTGCCTTTGGCTTTGAAACGTGGAGAATTTGCCCGACCGGCGAAGAAATTCATCAATGCCCGCGACAGGTTTTTCATGCTTTGTTGCAGAACTTGTGCATTACAGTCTTTGAGCCAGTCACAATCCTGTTTCCATTTTGGCAGAAATGCTGCTAGTTGTACGTAATTCAAGAAGTGTCCAGTGGTCTCGTAGTATTTCTTCACTTCCTCAAGCCCACGGTTAAACACGAAACGGCAACAGCCGCAAAACTGTTTCAGTTTGCGTACTTGTTCTCCGTTTGGGATTAACTCGTATTGGTAAGACTTTTGAATTAACATTTTGTTTGATAAAGAAATACTGGAAATATCATTTTATCTGGTTTTACTAATTATGTCTAATGGTCATGAAGCGAAAATACTAACGCCTTATATCCACGCCCTAAAGGACGTGGTTCTACGGCTATATTTGATAGAACCAATTGTACGCCAATCACGCCCCAGCGCACGATTTTCAGAAAATTTAAATAGGAAACATTGGCGTATTAAACGCGAACAATCTATTGATTATTAAAAGAATAGTGCCACTTTTTGCGGCGGCACTATTGTTTGAATTTAACTACTCATTAGCTGAAATCTGCTCTCAATGGAAAAGCAATCACATTGTCATTCCAGCTTTCACTATCGAAGAACACCAGCGTTTTGTCACCCTCAAATTCCAGTGTCGCATGGCAAATACTCGGGCAGTCGCTGGCATTGTGGAACAATTCAAGATTAGAGCGCAGTTCTTCCTCATCGTAATCATAGGCATCCAGCAATTCCTGCATTAACAAGTGGTCAATGTCTTCCCCATCTGTGATACGCTCCACATCAAAGAAACCCATTGCAATTCTTGCGGAAATCAACCCTATATCATCAAGCACACGCGCTTTGGCACAAAATTCTTCAAAAGCGACCTTGCTGTTCGCTTTGAGCGATACGGAGAACACATCCACACGAAAATCTGGCTCGTAAATTACGGCGACCTGAGTGGTATTCTTGTTCATTTTCTGGACTCCAGTTGTATTGGTTGGGATGACTCATTGTCTCACAACTGGATGACCGTGCACGATTTTTCAAAATTGACTTCCTCTCCGCCCTAAAGGGCGGGGATTCCTACTGCGGTTTTGCAACCGCTTAGTGGGTTCGTGTTGCTGACCGGCTAACTGCCTGATTCACTTGGCACGCGCTGCGGGCAAGTCCTGCCCTGATTCAATGTTTAGCCTGCAGCACTCAGTGCGCGTCCGCGTTGCAATACGTTCATTGCACCCACCACGTCGGCATTCTCGGTATAACCGCATTGCACACAGGCAAATAAGGCTTGGGTGGTGCGGTTTGCTTTCGCCGTGTGGCCGCAGGCAGGACAACATTGGCTGGTGTATTGTGGTGAAACCAATATCAGTTGTCCGCCGCGCCAGCACAGTTTGTATTCCAATTGCCTACGAAACTCATACCACGATTGGTCGAGTATGGCTCGGTTCAAGCCTGCTTTTTGCCGAATGTTTTTACCCGGATTGTCTTTCGTACCTTTGGCGGACTTGGACATATTGCCTACTTTCAAATCTTCAATATACACGGTTGCGTGGTTCTTGCTAATCGTGTTGCTGATTTGATGCAAAAAATTCTTTCTGATGTTGGCAATCCGATGATGCAGCCTGCTGATTTTAGCAACCAGTTTCTTCCAATTACTGCTGCCTTTGGTTTTGCGTTTCAAACGCCGTTGTAGTTTTACAAGTTTCCCTTTTAGGGAATGAAAAGCGTTAATAGGCTCGAAATATTTGCCGTCAGACAAAGTTGCAAAGCGGACTACACCCATGTCGATACCGATGTCGCCACCGGTATGCACAGGTTTTTCCTGTTCGTACTCGGTTTGGATGGAGACATACCACTTGCCGCATTTGGCGGTAACGGTAACGTTCTTGATTGTGCCAACGATGGTTCTACTATTGCGATAGCGTACCCAGCCGATTTTCGGCAGATAGATACGGTTGTTATTTTGGTCTGACTTAACGCCCTGTGGGAATCGGCAACTGTCTTTCTTGCCTTTGACTTTGAAACGCGGGAAATTTGCCCGACCTGCCGTGTAGTTTGTCAATCCATAAGACAGGTTTTTCATACTCTGTTGCAAGACTTGCGAATGACAATCTTTGAGCCAGTCGACATCTTGTTTCCATTTTGGTAAGAATGCAGCTAATTGAACGTAATTCAATAAGTAACCGGTATAATCATAGTATTTCTTCACTTCCTCCAAACCTTTATTAAACACGAAACGGCAACAGCCGCAAAACTGTTTCAGTTTGCGTACTTGTTCTCCGTTGGGGATTAACTCGTATTTGTAAGACCTTTGGATTAACATCAGATAGAAGAGAAATACATAAAAGAATAATTGTAACAGGTTCGACCGGCTTTTTATAGTTAAGCACATTTAACGCCTTATATCCAGTCATTTAAGGCGGGAGGAAGTCAATTCCCATTCAAACCCAACAACCGTTTTACCGACTCGCCCATTGGCGAATCGCTTTGCAAAATATGCAACAACATTTCATTCTGCCATTGCGCATCAGCAAGCGCATTGTGTTTGCCTTTCTCACTCATTACCGGCAGGTTTTCCTTGCCAAACATATTGCGTATCGTGCGGAAGCAAACAATTTGGTTGTATGGAAATAGCAATTCATAACCTTCGTTCTCAAACAAACTACGGAAATTGCCGACATCCAATGAAACATCGGAAGCCATCAGGAAATTCTTATCGCCAGCTAATCGTGTATTCGAGATGAATGACAACGCCATTCGCGCGGCATGTTTAGCGGTTTGCATATTGGTGAACACAGAGGATGTTACTTCCTGCGACTGTTTGCCCCACCACTCCATCACAAGGTCTTCCACCACGCGCCCGCGTGAAAGTTGGTCTTGGATAGACAGGCTGACACAAAAGGTGTCCTTAATTGCATGCTCTTTTGCTACCGGCATACCGGCATTATTGACATGGACACGGATGACATTTCCATTTTCATTGGTAGTCAGACGCATCACATCAATGCCGATTTGAGCAATAACAGCATTATGATGGCTTAAAGCCAATGTTTCCAAATCCAGTTGGAACACAGAGACAATCGGATTCATGTTTGAACTCCTCATTGCAGTAAGCCGTTAGATTCGCGCATCGCCAAAATTTCATTGAAAAGCTGGTGAAAATCCTGCTCACAAGATTTTGATTGCTCCACACTCAACTCGCCGTTTTGCGCACAGAAATACAGAATGAAAACAGGCGATTCTTGATTTTGGGCAAGCTGTTCCTTAATGATACCATCCATTGTTTCAGAATCTGTAATGGTTTCAAACAAGAAATTCTCAGTAGCAATAGGTTTCTCGTCAAACAGCACATCAAAACGATACAAATTGGTTGGAACAGCCAATCGTTCGCCATGATGGAACACCGGATAGTGTTTTAACATTAAAGTTGCCACATTGTATTGCATTTCCAACAAATTACGCACGCAATGCACAATAACAGAATGTGCATCTTCATCACTGAAATAATCGTGCAATGAGTAAGGATGCAAGCCATACTGATTGAGTAAAGTGATGAATCGCTCTGAATATTTTTGAGTCAACTCGTCCAAACGTTTTTTGTTCGGGAATTTCATAATTGTCATTTTTCACGAATCCTGTGTCAATATCAAAGATTGAATGTATCAGTTTTGCGCTTTAAGCGCAAGCGCAAAGTCAAAGTGCATAGGGAAAGTGCAAGACATACCGTCTTCCAATCGTGGAAAACAAAACGTTACCACTGGGCAATATTCCTCGTTGAAGTTAGACAGCGTAAACATATTACCAATGTCTTTCTCACCCATGTTAGACATTTCCGACAATAACCAACTTTTAGGTTCAGCCACGAAGTCATACATATCCCCAACCGCTTCAACCCAATCGTTCACCACCTCACTCAGTTCACTGAGATGATTGAGACGCGTGATTTTAAAGAAATCCATAGGTACACAAGTATGGCTGTCAGGTGTATTGTTATTCTTTTGTAAAGAAAGCGCCTGTTGGCAGAACTCTTTGAATTGCTCAACTTTGTCTTCCAATAAAGAAAGACGAAACAAATCCACACAAGGCTTGCTTTCCAAGAACTCCACAATGTCGCCAATACCATGAGGATTTTCTGACTTAAAGCTCAGGCAAGCCAACTCTACTGTTCCGGCAGGAAAAGGATGGTGCGTGTCATTGACTGCATTAGTGAAGGTAACGTTTAACGAGCCTTTGGTAGACATGGGATTGCTCCTATTGTATTGAAATGATGAAAATTAGGGAACGTGCCGGTGGAAGAGTGGTGGAAGTCTGATGTTAAGGATGTAGACATCAGACTTCCGACTTGTTCGGTAACTGTGCACATTTGTGACATCACATGTTTCATTTTACCGGTTTCTGATTCAGTTTTCTTGCGCTTTCTGTCTTGCTTTCCATTCCAAGTATGACAAATGGTCGGCACAACTGGCGTAGAAACCGTTAAAGAACTGCTGAATGAAACGTTTGTTTACTGCCGCACACAGAATTTCAAACGGTGTGTCATGCAAAAATCTCACACAAACACGCTCGCGACCCAGCCAACCCTCCATTTTCAATGTGAGCGGTTTGCCATCACGCTCGTCAGCTTCATCTGTGCTTTGGTGCGTTCGGCATGTGAAGAGAGCATTTTCATGGGTATTGAAACGTTTTCTCAAAACATTATTGAGGAGCATTTCTTCACTTTGAACGGATGGCAATTTATTGCCTTTGAGTAAAGAGTTGACCACATTATTGCGTATGGTTTGATAGACTGCCTCACTCATTTTAGCATTGATTTCATCCATGCTCTCCGTTGGCGGTGTGGTCAGAAACGCATTTGTGATGAGTTCGGAGTGCTGGACAACTCCATGTGCACACTGCCGGAGCGCAAGAAAAACGATTTTTCGACAAAGGCAAACTTTTCAGGGCATTCAGGCAATACCAGTTGAAAATCTTCCAAGTAGTTTCTGAATACAGGTAATTCTTTAACCCATCGGCTGTATGTAAGTAGTTCCCCAATACCATATGGCACATCAGTAAGTATGGTGTGGCGGCGCACATCCATAAAATCGACATGCTTGAATACCAGTTGGAAGTTAGGGAACTGTTCGTGTTGGAAATAAAGGAACACTTCACCGCAATCCGACTGATTTGTTTTGAACAGCCTAAAATCGCCTGTTTTACCGTCAAACATCTGTTTCATAGCTTCATATCCATCGGGTTGGTCAATCAGGTTGGTTATCAAATAGAGCCGTAAGACCCCGTCCTTAGGGCGGGGATATAAGGCGTTACATTTCATGATTTAATCTGTTATAATGTGTTCATTGTAACACTTTTTCTCAACACGTTCACATGTATCAAGTTCTCCGATTACGAATATATCGCAAACACAATGCCAAGTTGAACAAACTTGCCAGCGCGGTGAATTTCGTCTGGAATTATGTGAACGACCTGTGTTTCCAAATGTGGCGGCGGAAACGTGTTTTCCCATCTGCTTACGATATATCCGAATACACCAAAGGTGCAGGCGAAGAACTAGGACTACATTCGCAAACTATCCAGTTCATCGGTGAAAAACACTACCAATCACGCAAACAGCACAAAAAAGTCAAACTCGCTTGGCGTACCAACCGGAAAGATGCAAAACGTAAATCCTTAGGCTGGATTCCGTTTAAAGCCTGTGCCGTCAAAGTGCTTAGGACTTACAATACCGGCAAGAAAGCGTTGAAATCACAAGTACAACTGTCTTGCGGTAAAGAAAAACTGATATTGACCGTATT
>QWCL01001855.1_pt1 | contig 10107 bp, 7 predicted proteins | sample 1972551 | NCBI WGS metagenome assembly QWCL01 (sample SAMN09866709, study PRJNA288562) | Human oral metagenome isolate term2_saliva, whole genome shotgun sequencing... | isolation source: mouth | host: Homo sapiens | place: USA: California
CACAAAGCTGCGCGGTGGCGTGGCCGAGCCGGAAATTCCTTTCACCAAACCCGGCAACCTGACCCGCGTCTATGCGGTCACCTCCGGTAAGGGCGGCGTTGGTAAATCTTCGGTAACCGCCAACTTGGCTGCCGCCATGGCCGCCCAGGGGCTCAACGTTGGCGTGGTTGACGCCGACATTTACGGTTTCTCTATCCCCCGCATGTTGGGTGTGGACCACGTACCCACCCAGCTTGACGGCATGATTGTGCCCCCGGTTTCCCACGGGGTGAAGGTTATTTCTATCGGCATGTTTGTGGGCGAACACCAGCCAGTGGTGTGGCGTGGCCCGATGCTGCACCGCGCCGTGCAGCAGTTCCTCACCGACGTATTCTGGGGTGACCTAGACGTGCTGCTGCTAGACCTACCTCCGGGAACCGGTGACGTGACCATTTCGGTGGCTCAGCTGCTACCTAACGCCGAGATTTTGGTAGTAACCACCCCGCAGGCGGCTGCCGCTGAGGTGGCTGAGCGTACCGGTCTGATTGCCAGCCAAACCAAACAGAAGGTGGTTGGGGTAATCGAGAACATGTCCTACATTGAGCAGCCCGACGGCACCACCTTAGAGATTTTCGGTTCCGGCGGGGGCGCCCAGGTGGCCGCTAACCTGAGCCGTGAGCTGGGTTATGAGGTGCCGGTGCTAGCGCAGCTGCCGCTGGATATTAATGTGCGTGAGGGCTCTGACTGTGGGGTGCCGGCTTCTATTGCCGACGACGGCCGCCCCGCCGCTGGCTCTAGCGCCGCCCAGGGTCTAGCTGGGGTGGCACGCAAGCTGGGCCACCGTGCACGCGGCCTGGCTGGCCGCAGCCTAGGCGTCAGCCCGGTTTAAAGGCACCGCGCCTTAAGCTGCACTTTTACAAATGCTCCTTTAGCAAACCAAACATTTACCAAACCAAGCTGTGGGGGGCCCGCTTGCAATGCAAGCGGGCCCCCCACGTCTAATTCGGTTTTGGACCTAACCAGTTTCGGACCTAACCAGTTTTGGCCCTAATTGGTTTGGCTCTAATTAGGTTTTGAGCCTAATCAGTTTGGGTCTCTAGCCGGGTTTGGCTATCTAGCTGAGTTTGACGCTAACTAGCAAGCCGTCGCCCACTGGCAAGATATTGGTCAGCAGCTGCTCGTGAGCGATAAGTTCACGCCCCAGTTGACGCATGATTACGGTTTGCGGATCGCGACGGGCCGGGTCAGCCACATTGTCGTTCCATAGCGCGCGCGTGATGGCTAGGATGCCGCCTACGCGCAGCATACGTAGCGCCATGTTGACTAGGTTGGCGCTTTCGCTGGGGCCGCAGTCCAGTACCACCATGTCGTAAGAGTTGGCTGCCATACGTGGCATCACGTCGCTGGCGCGTCCGTTAATCATGCGGAAACGCGAAGCTTGGTAACCGGCATTCATAAACATGCGCCTAGCTTGGCGATGTAGTTCAGCCTCCAGATCAATGGTGGTTAGTACGCCGTCGGAACCCATGCCTGAAAGCAACCACAAGCCTGAGACTCCAACCCCGGTACCAACCTCAGCTACAGCCTTGGCTCGCGAGGCGGCTGCCAGCATACGCAGCGCTGCACCTGTACCGCTGGAGACCGGGGTGGCCCCCAGTTCAGTGCCGCGCAGACGGGCCAGCGTCAGCACCTCGTCTTCGAAAGCCTGCTCCTCGGTATAGACCCAGGTGAGGTTTTTATCAGCACGCAACAGACACTCCTGGCATATGACGGGTGGGAACAGCGCTTACATAGTATCGCCTTAAGGAAGAAAATATGGCCAACTAGCTCACCAGGTGGGCAAGGCCATCATTCCTAGGGCATAAATTGGCCCCGGTTAGGCGCCGCAGCTGCATAGGGGAATTTATACTAGGAGACGTGTTTGGTATTAGCGGTGGCGAGTTCCTAGTAATCCTGCTGGTGATCATGGTGGTGATCGGCCCCTCCCGGCTGCCTGAATACACGCGTACTTTCGCCCAGTTTGTGCGTAAAGCCCGCGTGAGCTTGGAAGGCGCTAAGGCTTCGGTACGCGAGGAGCTAGGCCCAGAGTTGTCAGATCTGAAGCTGGCTGATTTTGACCCGCGCAATTACGACCCGCGCAAAATTGTGCGTGACGTTATGGGTGAGGATCTTGAGGCTATTAAGCGTGATCTGAGCAATCCGCTTGAGGCCCTTAAAGAAACTGTCACCGACACGGTTTCTGTAGCCGACGACGTCGCCACTAGCGGCCGCGATGCCCTGCAGTCCCAGCCTGGGCAAGCTCCCCTGGCTGAGCCCACTGATACTAATGACACTGCCGGGGTTAACGCTGACCAGGCCAGCGCGGCTGACACTGACGCTGAACAGGCCAGCACCAGCGCTAGCGCACAGGCTAGTGACAGTGACGCGGCCAGCGCTGAGACTGATTTTGCCCCTGCCGTTACTGACGCCCCCGAGGCCGCCGAGAGCGGCAATTTTGATGACACTGCCTACATAAACCCGCCCGACTCGGTCACTAGTGCCCAAGTAGACACCGACAACTCCGCTAGCTTGGTCAGCCCGACCCTAGATGACCAAAGTCTTGACGCTGAGCCCAGCAACGCTGACAGTGACGCTGCAACCAATGCTGAGGCTCCAGCGGACACCGCCCCCACTACGGCGGCTGTAGACGCTGCCGCAGCCAATATTGCGCTGGCTCCCCTAAGCGATGCTGATGCGGCTCTGCTAGCGCAGCTACGCAGCCAGGTGGAGCTAAGCCCGCGCGATATTTTGCGGGCCGCTAACGCGGCCAAGCGCCCCGCCCCGGCCGCAGCCGGCGTCGAGCTTTAAACTACGCAAAATTGGCTTAAAACCGCTATTTATAAAGCAAAAGGGTCACTCACAAAGAGTGACCCTTTATGTATGTTAGCGCTGAGACTTAGATGGCCTCTAACGCTGCGGCGAGGTCTTTGACCTCTTCGGGGCTAATTTCAAGCACCAGTCGGCCGCCGCCTTCTAGAGGCATACGCATAATGATGGAACGACCTTCCTTGACTACCTCAAGCGGACCGTCGCCAGTCCGAGGTTTCATGGCTGCCATGGCATCACCTTTCGCTAATCACGAGTATGGATCCCAAAACGCACACTCAACTGCTGCCAGTATAGTCTTGTAAACCTTTAAATGTGATCGCTAGGTGCGCAAAAACACCAAATTTCATGGCTGCTATTTAACGCTATCAGCACTGCTCAGCACGGCGATGAGCGCGGTTTTCTGCGGCTTTAGCGGCAATCCTGGCGCTAGCGCCAGAAACCACCAGGTCAACCGCCTGCTCAGCATTATCAGCTAGCTGCAATAAATTCATGTCATCAGCACTAATCATGCCTTCCGCAACCATTGTGGTAGACATCCAATCTACCAATGGCCCCCAATAATCTTGTCCCACTAACACAATTGGGAAAGAGCGGGCCTTTTGAGTTTGCACTAAGGTAGTAGCTTCGAACAATTCGTCCATGGTGCCAAATCCCCCTGGCATAACCACGAAACCATCCGAATACTTAATGAACATAGTTTTGCGTGCGAAGAAATAGCGGAAGTTAACGCCTAAATCAACATATTCATTTAGGCCTTGTTCGTGCGGCAGTTCAATTCCTAAGCCAACACTTAAACCGCCTGCCTCATGGGCCCCACGGTTAGCCGCTTCCATCATGCCCGGACCACCACCAGTGATAACCGCATAACCGGCATTAGCTAAACCGGCCCCTACAGCGCGAGCTTGCTCATAGGCGGCCGCGTCTTTAGCAGTACGGGCTGAACCAAAGACGCTGATAGCCGGGCCAATGCCAGTAAGCGCCCCAAAGCCTTCTACAAACTCAGACTGGATACGCAACACCCGCCAGGGGTCCTCATGCAGCCAGGCGGCGTCGTCGGAGCTAGCTAGCAGGCGAGCGTCGGAGGTGTCTCGCGGGATCTGGCTACCACGCAGCAGCACTGGGCCACGGCGATAGGCTTCACGTTTGCTCAATTATAATTTCCTAACCTTAGGGCAAATGCCGTTCCATTACTAACAAAGTGCCGCTAAAACCATACCGCCGATATCACTATCTGAACGCTTTTTGCGCCACCGGCGTGTAACAAAGTAAGGGTATGCAAATCCCCTGAGGTTGATTTGTATTACAACACGGTCTCTTTAGGACCTAATCGCTAACAGCCTTTTATCAGCTTTGCTAGGATACACACAGGTTAATTACTCCCCCTAAGAGAGGAAGCCATGGTCCCGTCGTGGTTACTCGCCGCAAACCGGCGTCGCAGCAGTGCGCTAGCTGGGCTTTGCATTGCAGCTCTAGCGCTCCCCACGCTAGCTAATGCAGCCCCTGAGCAATCTGTCGAAAACGAGCGTACCTGGGTAGGTACGCAGATCGGCTCTACCATCGCCAAGGATCGGTTCTGCGATGTCAATGGCGATAGCAGAAACTATGGCCATACCATCCCTGGTAAGCAAGACATCGTTACAGCCTCCCCTTCCGGCCTGGTTACCGTCATTCCGGGCGGCAACCCCGGCGGCAAAATGCCGGTGGCGGGCACAAGCAGCTTCAAGATTCCTGCTTCACCTGATGTTTCTGTATCCTGCGTACTTGACGTTGACCATGATGGCAAAGATGAGATATTGGTTTCCTCATCAACTGCCGGTAAAGCTTGGCTAATTTACGGCAGGACTGACTTTTCTGACGTTGACTACACCAAGCTCTCAGAAAAAGGCCAGGGCTTCACCATCACCGGCACCCCGGGTACCACCCACTTCTCAGCCGTCTTCGCGGGTAAATACGACGGTGAGTACCAAAGCGACATCGTCGTGCTTAACCCTGAGGGCAACCACTCAGTGGCTTATCTTCTGCCTGCTGAGAGGCGGGGCGATATAGATTTAAACAAGCCCGAACACTATACGACCAACCAGAAGTTGTACAGCCCTGAAGGCATGTTCTTTGATTCCGTTCAACCGGTCGGCAATGTTGACCGTAGTGGCTATACCGACTACGTGTTTACCGCCTCTGATGCTAACGGCAAGCACGGTAAGGCTTGGTTAGTAACAGAGATTAGAAGCCATATTAACCTAGACAGCGACTTCCGTGAGATCGCTGAAATCAATCTGGAAGAGAACACCTACCTGGGTAAGGCCACTACAGCTGCTAACGCCGGAGACGTTAACGGCGATGGCTACGAGGACACCCTGATTGGTTTTAATGGCGGCGTGGCGCTGCTTTATAGCGGTCACAGCACCTACACGATTAACAGCGCTAACCAGACTGACCCCAATGTTGCGGTGCTTACCGGCACCGGCTCTGGCTGGTCAGTGGCTTCTTATGCCCGTGAGGGTAAGCCTAATTTGGTGGCTGTAGGTGCCCCCCATGCAGGCGACGGCGAGGTCTACTACTTCCCGACCACTGCTTTTACCGCTGGTTCTCACCCCATCAGCGGTTTGGGTGACCAGGTGACCACCATTAAGGCTAAGCAGCCAGGTACTCGCTTTGGTATTTCTGTGGCCTTCTCTGGCGCGTGGCCTACCGAAACCCCTATTTTGGTAGCTGGCGCAGACAACGCCACCAAGGAAACGCCTGCTAGCGCCGCTGATTTTGGCCCCAACGCCTATATTCAGGCTGTGTATTTAGGCCCGGCAGCAACCCCCACACCTGTCCCCACCCAGACAGCGCCAGCCGCCCCCACCCAGGAGCCCACGGCTATCGCTATCCCGCAGGAGCCTAGGACCCCGCTTGCGCCGCTGCCGGTTGTGCCCGCTAAGCCTTCACCGCTACCTGCCCCGGTTGACGCTGGCGTGTTGGTAACTGACAAGCTGCCTAGCGCTAACGCCAAGGTTAAGACTGGTGCTGTGCGTTCTTCTAAGCTGGCTATCACCGGTTTGGATGCCACCGCTGGCCTATTTGCCCTGGCTCTGTTGGCTACTGGTACGGGCGCGCTGGTTTTGCGTTCTCGCCGTAGCGCCTGAGCTGAGTAAACTGAGGGCGTGAAAGACCCTCAGATTGCTCGCCGTAATCTATATGTACGCGTAGCCGCCTCACCTGGTTTCAGTGGGGCGGCTCGTGCTAAACGCGCACGTAGACGCGCGCGCCACGGACGAAACCTGGGTCTACCCCTACTGCGCCCCAACCACCCGGGCTGGAATACTCGCTCAGCCCAGTTTGATCAGGTCGCAGTGGAGATTTTTAGGGAGCTATCCCAGCATCACCCTAAGCTTGGCCAAGTTGAGCTGGCAGTGGAGGCAGTGCCGGCTTCAGATCCGGCCCCCTGGGAGGATGCCACCTGCCTGGCCCGATTCTTCCCGGCTGAACATAAAGCAGGTTTGCACGCTCGAATTGTGCTCTACCAGCGTCCTATCCGCTCCCAGTGCATTAGCCCTGAGCAGCTGCAAGAGGTGCTTTATATCGTGCTGTTAGAGCAGTGTGCCCAGGCCCTTGGGGTTTTACCCCAAGACCTGGACCCTGATTACTAAGCACTAACCGCCTGCACACTTTCAGGAACCTGCGCCACCTGGGTTGACAGCGCCGGCAAGGTCAGCGTGCTGGTCCAGTTAGAGCCGATCGCGCTAAGCGTGACCTGCTTGGACTTGGCTGAGGGGTTAGTTAGCAGCAGCTGGCTAGTTACGTCTTGGCGCGGCAGCATAGCCACCCCACCCTGCCCAGTTTGGGCCTGCGACCAGGTGAAATCGTGGATGTGCTGGCCTGACAGCTCCGGGTATTCACTACCCTGCGAGGTAGACAGCGCGGCGGCGCTTACCGGCTGGTCAGAGTCAATTTTGACGCCGTAAGTGCCCTGGCTTAGCCCCCCTAGCGGCAGGTCAGCCACTTGGCCAGCCTTAACGTTTAGGCCACTGGCGGGCGCGAACTGCACCGGCCCGCTTTTACCCAGCAGGGTTACTTTCACATGCGCGGTTTTGTCCCCGGGGTTAAGCACCCGCAGGCGCGGCTCGTTAAGCGCCCCGCTTAGGTCCAGGCTGTCTGCGCTTGCGCTGGGCGTGGGCGACGGCGTCGCAGCGGCTGTGCTAGCAGCAGCGCTGGGCTTAGCAGTAGCGCTGGGGGTAGCTTTGGCAGTGGCTTTAGCGCTGGGGGCGGCACTAGCTTTACCGCTAGCTTTTGCACTCGCTTTGGCAGTGGCTTTAGCGCTGGGGGTAGCTGTGGCGCTGGTAGTTGCGCTGGGCGACGGCGACGGCGTCGCAGTGGCATCAGCCGCAGCTGCCTGGGGGGTGATTTGCGAGGCAGCCTTATCAATACTTAGCGCCCCAATGGTCAGTGAAGTACCTGTTGAGGACGTGGAAGTAATAATGTCACTGTCTGCCGCAGATTCGCCGTCGAGCTTTTGTGAGGCTACCCAGGCGGCCACGCGACCACCTTCAGCCTGCACCCGCAAAGCTAGCTGAGGGTCGGCGTCGGCAGAGTTCTCCAAAGCCAACTGGGTGGCTTTACCGGGAGCAATAGACAGCTGGCCGTCGCTAGGCAAAGAAATCTCGCCGCTAGCACCCCAGGCGGTGACCTTAACGTTAACAGTGGTGTTACCCGGGTTGGCCACATACAGCGTTGAGGAGCTACCCACAATAGTGGCCCCACCAACAATCCAGCTGGTCACTGAGCTTTGAACGCAGCCGCCGGCAGTTAAAGAACGCAGATCTCCACTATCGGAGTAAGCCACCATGGCCCCACCCGCTTTAGTGCGGGAGGCGGACTGATCCAGCTTAATGGTGGCGCCTGAAATGTCGTAGCTAGAGACTACGCCGTCTTTAATGGAAGCCTGGCTACCGCCGGCACGTTTAATGTCACCAACGCTTAGGGTGTAGCCCACCGGCTGGGTATAAGCCGGGGCCTGTAGGTTATTTTCGGCGCTAGCAGGGCAAATCAGATCATCACTGGCACTGGTAACCGTAACTGTTTGCTCAATACCAGGCGCGTATTTATATACCGACCAGCCATTAGCTTGCCAGGCCAGCGCTCCCCCACTGCAAGTCAAGGCTAGGGCCCCCACGCTAGCTAGGGCACCTTTCCAGGTCAGACGCTCGGGGCGGGTAAATACTTTGAGCTGCTTCATGACTGCTTCCTAAACGGCACGGCTGCCAACACGTAGAGCCCGGCAAAAACCATCAGGGCCAGGCCCAGCGGGGCGCTAGTGCCGTACTCGATTTCAACGCGTCCAGCTTGGGAGGGCAAAACATAGGCTTGACGCCACTTATCCACCTTGGTGGGGGTTAAAGCCTGACCGTTGAAGCTAGCTTTCCAATGGCTAGAGGCACGTTCGTTAAGAATCAGGGTGCGGCTAGCGGAGCTGGCTGGCAGCTGAGCTCCAGAAGTGAGCATGGAGGCAGAAACTGCTTTGACCGTATTATCTGCGCCCTGCGCATGTACCCGCGCCGACAGGTCCGCATGGGAGGGGTTAACGCGCCAAACCATGGCGGTGGGGGTGTCAGCTAGACGCTCCAGGCCCGGGGTAGCGTCCAGGGCGCTGGCGGTATCTGCCGCAATCGCGGTGGACTGGCCTTTTTGCAGCAAAATCAGGCTGACACCGTGGCTAGCTAGGCTATCGACAGCCCCTGACTGCTGGCCTTTAAGTAGCGCACCAACACTGTTGAGCAAAGCCAGGTTAGCTTCGTCGTAGCTACGGGCCGCGTTAATGACACTGGCCGGAGCTACATCAGCCAGCTGGACGCCGTCGCCACGCCACAACTGCACCCGCAGCTGATCTGCCTGGCTGGAAAGGTACAAAACCCGCTGCTTAGTGGTTGAACGCTGGGACTCTAAACCAATCGCGTTTAGCTGCGTGGAGCTTTGGCTAACCTCCAGCTGGGGGGCACTTAGCACGCCACCCACGCCGGCAGCCAAAATCGCTAAGGCGCTAAAGGCGGTGATGGTGCGGCCGGGGCGCGCCAGGGTGAAACGCTTAGCGCGGCTAAACACGTCGGCGCTTACCAGGGCCCCTGCCAGGCTCAGCGCGAAGGCGAAACTGACCAGGCCAAAGGGGGTCTGCCCAAAGCGATGGGCAAACACCACCAGCGCCAGGGCGAGCACCCAACCAGTCAGAACCAGTCGCGCTAAGGCCAGAGCCTGCATTCCACTAAGCGCCCCGATAACCATCAAAGCCAGCGCCAACAGCACGGTAAAGGCAGCCAGCACCCAGCCAGCGGGGCTCAGATCAGTACCCACCAGCAGTTGGTAGAGGCTGCGACGCGGGCCGTTCAGCTCCCCGGCTTGTCCCCAGGTAAGCGCCAGGGCACTGCCGCGCATACCGCTGCGCAGCAAGGACAAGCTGGCACCAATAGCGGGGATTAACACCACTAGGGTGGGAGCGGCCAGAACCCCTAAACGCACCCACTCTTTGTGATGCCACAGCCCATATAGCAGGGTCATTAGCACTACCACCGGGCCCACTAGCGGGGCCAGACAGGTAATTAGCGCCCAGGCTAGGGCGGCGCTGGCCAGCGCGTGGTAGTTAACGTCCCAGCGCTTGAGCGGGCGGGCCAGGGCCAGGGGTAGGGCTGTTTCGGGGGCTTCAGCTTCAGTGGCGTCCTCATCGTGTTCACGTGAGCCCACGGTTCCGGGAGCTACCGCTTCCCGGCGCGCCCAACCCAGGCCGCGCAGTGTGGTAGCCAGTGCGAAGGGAAGCAGTAGGTGCACTAGCGCCGAGTTAATACGCCCCTGCATCAGGTAGGTCAGGCTCAGCGGGTTAATCACCCAGGCAGCCGCCGCCCAGGCGCGCAGCGCGATACGCCGGGTTAGCGCCCCGGCTGCTACCCAGGCGCCTAGCAGGCTCAGCGGCAGGAAGGCCACCAGCAGCACATAGTTCAGGTTTGCGCTGGTTAGGGCCAGGGGCGCGGTGATTGTGCGCAGTAGCGCAAAAGGAATGAAGGTACTTACCGGCCAGGTGGCCACGCCGTCGCCGCTGGGCAACCAGTTACTGGTGACTAACTGCCAGCCTTCGCGCACGGAGTAGTCGTAACCAAAGGTGAAGTGGCCAGAAACTGCGCCTGCTAACGCCACTGAGCGCAGCAACCAGCCGCCCACTCCTAGCGTTAGCACTAGCAGCAGGCTAAAGACTTGTAGACGACGGCGGGCAATGAAGGCTAGTTCGCGGCTTTC
>QWCL01001880.1_pt1 | contig 10106 bp, 7 predicted proteins | sample 1972551 | NCBI WGS metagenome assembly QWCL01 (sample SAMN09866709, study PRJNA288562) | Human oral metagenome isolate term2_saliva, whole genome shotgun sequencing... | isolation source: mouth | host: Homo sapiens | place: USA: California
AGTGAGAAGGTCAACGCCGTAGGTGTTGTACGTTTTCTGAGTGGAATACCACAATAAAATACCGAGGAATAAAAGGTACAACGCCTACAGCGTTGTTGCCACTAATGGCAAATGACCCAGGGTAGACTTCGCTTTCGCTTGTCAACCCTGGGCTATAAAACGTATAACGCTTACAGCGTTACGCGATGAGAGCATTCAACATGGTGGATGTATTCATAGAAATATCGACACATTTTGCTATTTATGTATTCGTATGTTGCCCTTAATCGTATTATAAATACACGTGTCAACGCCATAGGTGTTGCGCTTTCGATAGCCCAGGGTTGCCAAACGATAGTGCAGGCTACCCTGGGTTAACGTATGTTGTGCGTGGACCAACGCCGTAGGTGTTGAGCTTTTTCGGCGTAATCCGCCATAAATCCCCTCGCTATAACCATGCCTTCTCAAAGAAAACTCAACACTTACAGCGTTGAATCCCCTTGTGAACGTTTACCCGGGGTAGGCTCGTTCCTCGCCAACCCCGGGCTATCAAAAGAACAACTCGTACCGAGTTGCGTGGTGAAACAATTATGAGGGTGACATGGTTGATAATGAAAGGTGAAATGGTGTAAGGCAGACAAAGCCTCTCCCCCAGCCCCTCCCCGAAGAGGGAGGGGAGTAGTTAGCCATGAAAATAGAGGAGGTCATTTTGGGGTTAATTAGGGGTGACAATGATGTTGATAATAAAGCGTAAAACGAGTTGCGGCAAATAGGTGCATGATTTGTTGTATTTTACCGCATGAAACGATGGGAATGGTGTTACGAAAAATATGTTTCAACGCCATAGGTGTTGCGTTTTTGATAGCCCAGGGTTGCCAAACGATAGTGCAGGCTACCCTGGGTTAACGTATGTTGTGCGTGGACCAACGCCGTAGGTGTTGAACTTTTTCGGCGTAATCCGCCATGAATCTCCTCGCTATAACCATGCCTTCTTAAAGAAAACTCAACACCGATGGCGTTGAATCCCCTTGCGGATGCTTACCCAGGGTAGGCTCGTTCCTCGCCAACCCTGGGCTATCAAAAGCACAACTCGTACCGAGTTGCACCATGAGGGTAGTCACAATGTTAAACACATGCATCGAAAAATCATCATAATACACACGATGTTGCGTGCTGGAATATTCATAATGGCAAATACAATCATTAGAATATTGGCACAACACCTACGGCGTTGCATCGTGAGGGCATTGATATTGCCAAACGCATGCATCGAAAAATCATCATAATACACATGGTATTGACAATTAATAAAACTCATTTTTGCGAACAATTATTCAATTATGGTGATTCATGCTCATCCCCGTATTCTTTTCATCCATAGCGAATAACAAAATGATTTGATGCAAATGGTCTTGCAATTAGACGTATTTCATGCGATGAAATGAGGCAGATTGCGCGGTGGTTTGACGCATTTTGTTTTGTCGCTAAATGCTTTCTGTTGAATTGAATGAAACGGATTGGTTTACAGAGTGTTTCGTCTTGTGTCCTCGTTTTGACGGAAATAGGTTGTTTCGCCTATTTTATTTGTTAATTATTCAATATCTTATGCAACGTAGTTCGATTTGCATTAGAGTTTAATGTATGTAACAATATGTAATTAATATGGCTAAAAAATGAGATGTTTATATCCAAAAGTTGATTAAAAATGATTTTTTATTATAAATATTTGGTGGTTATATAGGAAATCATTACTTTTGTATTTGCAAATAAATGTTTTATTCATTTTATTTTATTAAAACTTAATATAAAACCATTAACAGTTTAGTTAAATAGAGTACAACTGGAGATGATTAATTAAATAAATAGAGAATGTGCCCCCATGAGGTGCTCTCTGCTCTAAGAGTAAGGTGTAGCCTTCTCTAAAAATGTTTAATGTTTAAAGATAATAGTAATTGTATTGTTGTATAATTTATTAATTTAAGAGAGAGAATTTATGGAAAAAAGACTCGTGATGTTTTTGGCTTCGCTCTTCCTAAGCATAGGTTTTGCGGTGGCACAAACACAAGTTTCCGGAACAGTTATCTCGTCAGAAGACAACGAACCCATTATCGGTGCTTCGATAATTGTGCAGGGTTCTAAGGTCGGTACAGTGACAGATGCAGACGGAAAGTTCTCACTTTCGGTGCCAAATGGTAAGAAAGTTGTCATCAGCTACATTGGAATGCAAGCTCAGACGCTTAATCCTAAGGCGAACATGAAGGTTGTTTTGACCCCGAACAATGCGACATTGAACGAGGTTGTGGTAACAGGTGTGTCGAATATGGACCGCCGTATGTTCACCGGTGCAGCCGATCAGATTAAAGCAAGCGATGCTTTGATAGGCGGTATGGCCGATGTTAGTCGCTCACTTGAAGGCCGTTCGGCTGGTGTAAGCGTGCAAAACGTGTCGGGAACCTTTGGTACTGCGCCAAAGATTCATGTGCGTGGTGCAACTTCAATCTATGGAAACTCAAAACCATTATGGGTTGTTGATGGTGTCGTTCAAGAGGATATCACCGACATTAGCGCCGATGCTTTGTCATCAGGTGATGCAGAAACATTGATTTCTTCAGCCATAGCAGGTCTGAACTCAGATGATATTGAGAGCTTCCAGATATTGAAAGATGGTTCAGCTACATCTATTTATGGTGCCCGTGCCATGAGCGGTGTCATCGTAGTCACTACAAAGAAGGGACGTTCGGGACAGGCTCATGTAAGTTATACAGGTGAGTTTACATCACGTTTGATTCCTACTTATGGTCAGTTTAACATCTTAAACTCACAAGAACAGATGGGAATCTATCAGGAGATGCAAGACAAAGGATGGCTCAATCTCTCTGATGTGTTGAACGGGAGTGACTATGGTGTGTATGGAAAGATGTATGAACTCATCAACACTTTTAATCCAAAGACAGGCCAGTTTGGCTTAGCCAATACAAAGGAAGCACGTGATTCTTATCTACATAGTGCTGAAATGCGCAACACAAACTGGTTCAAACAACTCTTCTCTTCCGCACTGATGCAGAATCATTCTGTAAGTCTTAGTGGTGGAACGGCAAAGTCAAACTATTATGTTTCTATGTCGTTTATGAATGATCCGGGTTGGTATAAAGACTCAAAAGTGAAGCGTTATACCGCAAACTTCAATGCTACTCATCATCTACTTGATAATCTTTCACTCACCTTGTTGGCTTCGGCTTCTTATCGAAAGCAGCAAGCTCCGGGAACATTGGCACAGGATGTAGACGTTGTTAGCGGTCAAGTGAAGCGTGAATTTGATATCAACCCTTACTCTTATGCCTTGAATACGTCTCGTGCTCTCGACCCAAACACATACTATCATGCTAACTATGCGCCCTTCAATATCCTTAATGAGTTGGAGAATAACAAGATAGATATGAATGTGTTGAACACGAAATTCCAGGCTGAAATGGCTTATAAGCCCGTCAAAGATCTGCGATTATCGTTGATAGGTGCAGTGCAGTATGACACTTCTTCGCAAGAACATAAGATAACAGAGCACTCAAATCAGGCACAGGCTTATCGTGCAATGGATAACTCTATCATTCGAGATGCAAACCATTATCTTTATAAAGATCCGACAAATCCTTATGCATTGCCAATCTCTGTGTTGCCAAGTGGAGGTTTTTATCATAAGACTGACCTGCAGAAAATAAGCTGGGATGTTCGTGCAACGGCTAATTATACACACACTTTCAACCAAGTTCATAGTCTGAATGTATTGGGAGGACTTGATGTTTCGAATGTAGATCGTAAGCGTACTTACTTTAATGGCGTAGGTATGCAGTATGATGGAGGTGAAATTCCGTTCTATATCTATCAGTTCTTCAAAAAGAACATTGATGATAATGCCATTTAATAATGTGCTAACACATGCGTTGTTGCGTACATCTTATTCACTCACGGCAGACCCAGGACCTTCTACTTACACAAATTCAACAGTAATCTTAAAGTCATATACGCCGTACAGAATATTCGGAACAGACAAAGAAACGGGTATAGAGATTAGCGAATTAGAGAACTCTGAGCTCACGTATGAGAAGAAACATGAGTTTAATATCGGTTCAGAGTTGGGCTTCTTGAATAACCGAATCAATGTGACTTTTGACTTGTTCTGGCGTAACAACTTTGATTTGATTGGTCCGATTGCAACACAAGGTATTGGTGGACAAGTTGTTCGATATGCCAATACGGCTTCAATGAAGTCACAAGGTCAGGAACTTTCAATCCAAACGACTAATATTCGGAATCGCGACTTCACGTGGATAACTAACCTTATTTATTCACATGTGACGACAAAAGTAACGTCGTTGATGAGTCATGCGCGTACCATTGACCTCATAAGTGGTGAAGCAAGTAGTGGATTTACAATGGAAGGATATCCTCATCGCGCTATTTTCTCCATGCCATTCCAAGGACTTACCGACCATGGTATACCTACTTACCTGAACGAAAATGGTCAGTTGACCTCTACAAATATAAACTTCCAGAACCGAACGGATAATAGTTATCTTATCTATGAAGGCCCAACTGAGCCGACTGTTACAGGCTCTTTAGGAAATGAATTGAAGTGGAAGAACTGGAGACTTAATGTATTTGTGACTTACTCTTTTGGCAGTTTTGTTCGTCTCGACCCTGTTTTCAGCGCACGATATAACGACCTTACAGCGATGACTAAAGAGTTTAAGAATCGTTGGACAATGGCCGGTGATGAGAAAAGAACCTCTGTTCCCGGAATATTACCCTATCGCGATTATCGTGACGACAGTAATTTGAGAATCGCATATAATGCTTATAACTACACCAGCAACCGCACTGCTAAAGGTGATTTCATTCGAATGAAGGAGATTTCTTTGGGATATGAGTTCCCAAGAACATTGCTTCAAGCTACTCCTTTCACGAATCTCTCATTGAAACTCCAGGCAACAAACCTCTTCCTTATCTATGCAGATAAGAAACTTAACGGTCAAGATCCTGAGTTTGTTAACGCTGGTGGTGTTGCAGCTCCTATCCCTCGCCAGTTCACAATGACGTTAAAATTAGGATTATAAACATAGAAAAATTATGGTTATGAACATTAAGAAGATTTATATATACATCTCATTGGCTGCCGTTTCGTTGGGCTTTAGCTCATGTGATGACTATCTTGACAAGCTCCCTGACAACAGAATGGAGCTTAATAGTAAGGAGAAGGTGCAGAAATTCCTTGTTTCTGCATATCCTGAACGCAATGCCGCGTTGCTCACAGAAATGTATTCTGACAACACAGATGCCTTCAAAGTAACGAGTTGGACGAGTGCAGGTCGCTTCCAAGATCAAGCATATTCTTGGGACGATATTACCGAAGTAGACGACGATGAGACACCACAACAGTTATGGAATAGCTTTTATAAGGCTATGTCTACAGCCAATACAGCATTGAAAGCAATAGAAGATAATGGCAATACTGAAGAATATCAGGCATCGAAAGGTGAGGCTTTGCTTTGTAGAGCGTTTGCAGCCTTTCAGTTGACAAATACATTTTGCGTTGCTTATAATGCTACAACAGCTGCCAAAGCCATGGGAATTCCCTATCCAATGACACCTGAAACAAAGGTTGGAACAAAGTATGAAAGAGGCACTTTAGCAGCTTGTTACGATCAGATGAACCGCGATATAGAAGAAGGTTTGCCTTTAGTGACGGACAATTATGTTCGTCCTAAGTACCACTTTACACGTAATGCAGCCTATGCTTTTGCGGCACTTTTCAACCTCTACTATCAGAAATATGATAAAGCAGTGGCTTATGCTACGCGCGTACTCGGTACAGATGCTTCTGCAAAACTACGTGATTGGAAAGCTTTCTACAGTCTTTCCAGCAACGGACAAGTGGCACCTAACAACTATGTTAATATCTCAAGTCAGGCCAATCTCTTGATACAAACGGCATTTTCTCAGGCAGGTGCTTACCTCGGACCATACAACTTTGCTGCTAAATACGCTCATGGTCAGTTGATTTCTGAAAAAGAAGACCTGCAAGCTCAAGGCCCTTGGGGAAGTAGTTCGTCTTTCGGTTACACAGTATTTAATAATAACAGCCTATCAAAGTATTTCGTAAATAAGATTCCTTACGCTTTCGAATACACGGATATACAGGCTCGTATCGGCTATTCTCACACTGCATATCCTGTTCTTACGACTGACTTGACGTTGCTTGTACGGGCAGAAGCTAATGCCATGTTAGGCAAATATGCTGAAGCTGTGCAAGATTTGAACACAGAGGTAAAGGCTTTTTCGGGTGGAAATCTTAGTGTTACACTCACTGGAATACAAGATTTTTATCGAGGAATAAACTATTATACGCCCACAGAACCTACGCCGAAGAAGAAGTTTCACACCGCTTTCAGTATTGAATCTACAACACAAGAGCCAATTCTTCAAGCGATTTTACAGCTCCGTCGCATAATGACGGTGGGCGAAGGATGGCGACTTCAGGACGTGAAGCGTTACGGAATAGTAATGTATCGCCGTACTTTGAATGACAGTCGAAAGGTTATTGCCGTCACCGATACAATGAAAGAAGACGATCCACGACGTGCAATTCAGTTGCCGCAGGATGTTATTACTGCTGGACTTCCAGCCAATCCAAGAAACAAATAACATTATTAAATGAGTAAATGATGAAGAAAATATATTTATTAGTCTTAGCAGCAATCCTGTCACTAAGCTTTGCTTCATGCTCAGAAGATAATCCTTCAGGAGACAGTATCTTTCAAAACAAGGCCGTAAAGCGTGATAATTTCGACAAATGGCTACTTGATAATTATACTTATCCGTATAATATTGACTTCAAATACAAGATGGAAGACATCTATAGTGATATGAAATACCATCTTGTTCCAGCTGATTCTGCGAAGTCAGCAAAGTTAGCTATCATCGCGAAATACCTTTGGTTTGATGCTTATGCAGAATGCGTTGGCTCAGACTTCGTTAAGGAAAACGTTCCAAGAGTTATCCATTTGATTGGTTCTGCGGCTTATAATAGTGGAGATGGAACCATGGTTCTTGGAACCGCTGAAGGCGGATTAGTCATTACTTTGTATATGGTTAACCGCTTGACTGATGCCACTTTGCGAGATTATGCTACATTAAACGAGTATTATTTCCATACGATGCATCACGAGTTTACCCACATTTTGAATCAGAAGATACCTTATGATGAGAACTTTCAGCATATCTCTGAGGGCAATTATGTAAGTGGTGACTGGTATCAAATACAGCAAGGGGAAGCCAATCAGAGAGGTTTCGTGACGCCTTATGCTATGAGTGAGCCTATCGAAGACTTTGCAGAGATGCTTTCTGTCTATGTAACGACATCGCCAAGTGATTGGCAAGCACTCATGCGTAGAGCGGGTTCGAAAGGTGCTCCCTATATACAGGCAAAGCTTGATATTATCCGTTCCTACATGAAAGATTCGTGGAATCTTGATATCGACAAGCTACGTAGCATCGTACTCCGTAGGGCTTCTGAGATTAATCAACTTGATTTGAACAAATTAAACTAAAAGAATAGCAGCTTATGAAAAAGATAATATTCAGTATTCAGATACTCCTTGCGACGTTGATGCTGACATCTTGTTTGCACGATGACGATGTTGTATTTGACGAATCGGCTGCACAGCGAGTGGAAAAAGCTGTAAAAGCTGATATCGCTCTACTTGAATCAGCAAACAACGGATGGCAACTTCATCTGTGGACTGAGGCTGATTATGAGGGTGGAGGCTATACATATCTAATGAAATTCAAGGATGGTAAGGTCACTGTTGCAAGCGATATAGCTCAGCCCCAAGAGACTTCTTCATCAAGTTATGATGTTATCAAGGACATGGGACCAGTGTTAACGATTAACACTTACAATAAGATCTTCCACATGCTTTCATCTCCTTCTCAGATGGATGGTGATGGACATGGCCAAGATTACGAGTTCATCATTCAGCGAACTACGAATGATTCCATCTTCCTTGAAGGCAAGAAGTTCCATAATAAGATGGTCATGACACGCCTGAAAGACGATATCAACTGGCAAAATTACGTCACTTCAATGCAGAAAGTGGCTGAAGAGGTTAAACAAAATTACTATTATACGAACAAAAAGGATACGTTTAATGTCGAGATTTCGGCTGATCGTAGGTTTAGTTTAAGCTATAAGGGCAATGAAAAGGAAGTTCCGTTCTTCTTTACTTCGAATGGAATTGAACTGCAATCTCCCGTGACAATAGATGGTAAACAGGTACAACATTTCACGTATGATAACGACAAACTAACGTTTACTTCGACTGATCCTGGGGCATCAAACATTGTTCTTCACGCCGACTTTATGCGCTATGAAGACTATCTTGGAACTTATAACTTCGAGTATGAAAACGCTTCTATCCCAGTGAAGTTAGTCGCTTCAGGAGATGGAAAGACATATAAGGTCGAAGGACTTTCACCTGATTTCCACCTCACTTTCACTTATGAGGAGAAGGACGGAACGTTGAAGTGGGAGCCAGAGCGCATCTATACAGCTGCTAATGGCCATGAGTTCTGGATGTGTGCAATGGCATTAGCCGATGGAGGTTTCTACTATCGAATTGATATGTTGGGTTATAACATTGCCAAAGATACGTCAAAACAGGGGGTATATCTCACGTTTACTCCAAGCTATGGTGTATTCTTTAACACCGACTCTTTCGTCATTGTAGAGTATGACGGCAATGATGAAGTGGGCAAATCTACAACACTTAAGGTCAATGGTAGTGCCGAAATACCTTATATAAAGGGTATGAAGAAGATTCAATAACGCTTAAAACAAACGAATATGAATAAAATATTATTCCACGCTTTTTGTGTCATGGGCTGTCTTTCACTATTGACAGCCTGTGAAAAAGGCGACATAACGAATGACATCGACACGCATTCTGTGAAAGTGTTAGAGGCTAATACTTCCTTCGATGCACTTGGAGGTACTGATAGTATCTATGTAGAAGGCAATGTAACTCACGCTTATGCTAATGCTTCTTGGGCCAAAACGCAAACCAAAGGCAATTTGGTTACTGTTACAACTGAGCCTAATCGCGACTTGCAATCACGTCACACTACGGTGGTTATCAAGACATCTGATGTTGACTCTACAGTGGTAGCAATCGACCAACTCGGTCCTTACACTCAGTTAGATATGCCTGGAACTATCGTGCTTGATGATGAGGCAGGAAGCGTTTCCTATAAGGTTGTAAGCACTTTCGGCATCAAAGTGTCATCAAGTGATAGTTGGATTACACCGAAATATGAACATGGTGCATTGACCATTACTACTGCAAAGAATGATGAAGGGCATCTACGCCGTGGTGAATTCACTATAGAGAGTGAAGCTGGTAAACAGAAAGTGAAGGTCGTTCAGGTGAACTTCGATAAGGATTTGAAGGGTAAGTATTATTTGCAGATTGACGAAACAGACAAGAATAACAAGCAGGTTACTACCTTATACAATGCTTCTTTAGAGAAGAAAGGCGATGCTTATGTGCTTAAAGTAGGTAATTCTGGAGTAGAAGTACCTGTGATTTACGACGCCGATAATGTTGGCTTGTCTATTGCTTCTGGTCAAGCTGCCGGCAAGTTCAAGCAATATTACATCGGAACGGTAGTCGGAGCATCTGAAAGTAAGCTTAGTCTTTCACCATCAAATCTAATCTCTGGTGAGTTCAACTATAGCGAAGAAGTAACTAAAAAGGTGGCAGATCTCGATGGAACGGTATTGACTTTCGGTAAGCCTGCCATGCTAATCCTTGGTACTTTTGATTCACCTCAGTTCTCAAACGATTCGTATAAAGCCTTCTATTTGATGGGAACAAATGTCTATCTCTATAGACTTAAGCCCACAACAGCAAGTGCAAAGTCGTTTGATCAACCAACATTCAAGCTGAAATAACAGACATATCAATCTTCTTAACCAAAGCTTTGAGAGCCGAAAGAATCATTCTTCCGGCTCTCTTTTGTTTTCTGTTTGCGACTCACTACGGTCGTTTGTCATTTTAAGATGAGATGAATCA
>QWCL01001964.1_pt1 | contig 10101 bp, 7 predicted proteins | sample 1972551 | NCBI WGS metagenome assembly QWCL01 (sample SAMN09866709, study PRJNA288562) | Human oral metagenome isolate term2_saliva, whole genome shotgun sequencing... | isolation source: mouth | host: Homo sapiens | place: USA: California
TACCAAACAAACAAATAAAACAATCTTTCCAAGGATTTTAAACAAAAGAAGAGTGAGATATATCACTCGGGAAACATCTCACTTCTCCTTATTTCTTAATTTAGTTCAATTGGAAAGTTATCATTTCCAACCAGGGTTTTGTACGAGTTCCTTGTTAAGCACTAACTCCTGTGTCGGAAGTGGATACAGAAAACGTCGATCATTAGCCTTCCATTTTCGCCCGGCATCATTAAGTTGCTTAGCAGCTTTATATTGATAGAGATACGTAGCACCATCATAGTTTATCGTAGGACGCCCTGTTTTACTATCAAATGTGCCTGCAGGGAACTCACTGATTGATTGTGGAGTTATCTTAATTCCCAGCATTGTTTTAGGGTTTTCTAATAATTTCATCGCATTCCAACGCTTTAAATCGTCTAATCGGAAGCCTTCTGCGACTAACTCTATACGTCTCTCACGACGAATTTCATATAGTAAATTCGATAATGTATAACCATAATTAATTGGCTTTTCATCAGTAACCGGCGAGATTGTTAGGTGAGGCATTTCTACGCGATCACGCAATTTATTTATCGTTCTGTCTAAAACTGTTTGTGTACACGTATTTAATTCGGCATTAGCTTCTGCATTAATGAGTAAAACTTCTGCGTAACGATAGACAAACCAATCAAAGGTTGAATTGCGAGCTTCCTGTTGTGTTGTATTCGCATGATGGAATTTTACGCAATCATAACCTGTAACACTCTTACTAGAACCAACTCTATTTGCTGCTTCATTAAGGATTCTTTCTCCATTTCGGATATAATATGGTTTATGGTTATTGTCGACTATCTGGTAAAGACGGGGGTCGCGATTTCTAAATTCGTTTTCCATATCATCATCACCAGAATAACCAGAGCCATGATTATAAATAGGTGTACCATCTTTCATTAGGAAAGATAGCATTAGCCGAAAGATTACCAGTACTCGTTTGATTATGATACTTTTTATAAGTTCCAAAATAAAGATATATGCGTGCTAACTGCGTTCTTGCAGCCTCTTTATTTAAGCGTCCTGATTCAGATAAAGCCTTTTCAGGCAGCCATCTTATAGCAAATAAGAAATCTTCAATTACATGCTGTAGTACGACATCTTGCGGATCACGCGGCTTAAAGAGTTCATTGGTATCATCGGTTTGAAATTTCATCTTGATTACCAACTACTTTCTTGTAGCGCTTTAAGAAATAATTACAGTCACGGACATCATTCCAGTACCAGCCATTCCCGGCAGACGCTTCTGTCGGAACTGTCATCTCATCAAAAAGGTAAGGACTATAATTAGACGTTACAAAATTATCACTAACGTTATCAAGTGTTGCCGAAGGACTACTCAAAAAACCATACAACCCATTTGCATATAGCTTTAAATCTTTAGTTGAATTCCAATAGGTTTGGTCTGTAAAAGAATCTCTCGGCGATAAATCCGTATAATCACATGCCGCAGTCAGTCCAGCAAGTAACGATAATGCAATATAGTTTCTAAATCTCATAATTTTAGATTTTTAATTGATAAAACATTAGAAAGTTAAGTTTAATCCTACCGCAACCTTCTTATTAATAGGATAAGTCATATTGTTTAAGGTCTCAGGATCAAAGGATTTTATAAGTGATGTAAATGTGAAAAGATTCTCACCTGTAACATAAATCCTTAGACGTGATATTCCAACTTTGTTCAAGATAGCCTTAGGAATAGTATATCCTAAGGTAACATTCTTAAGACGACAATAGCTTGCATTCTGTAAATAGCGAGAACTTACTACACGATTACCTCTATTAGACCAACCTAATTTCGGGAAATAAGCATTTGTTTTCTCTGGCGTCCAGTAATCGAGTGATGTTGTTAATGGCGTTTGCCACTCGTCTGTGAAACCCCAATAAGCAGAATTTCCAGAGCCAGGGAACCAGTCTCGTTTTCCAATTCCTTGCCAAAACATTTCGAAATCAAACCCTTTATATTCACATCCCGCAGTAATACCATACGCATATCGTGGTGTTGAGTTACCAATTATTTTCCTATCACCAGGTTTCTTTAGCGTATTATCTCCTATATCAATTTTCTTATCATCATTTAAATCTTCAAAACACACATCTCCGGCGCCCCATTTACCACCATAAAGATAAGACTGATTTGGATGAGAGGAAGCCTCTTGATCCGTTTGGAAAAGTCCTTTAGAAACAAATCCCCATATTTCATTCAATTTACGACCTTCATAATATTGACTAATAAGCCCTGTTGGATTATTGAATTTGGTTATAGTTGATTGGTAATCTGAAAGGACTCCCTTAACATGATAAGTTAAACCACAAGCCAATTTGTCATTCCATTCTAATGTAAATTCCCAACCTACAGTTTTCAAATCGGCCGCATTTTGACGAGGAACTTTTGCCCCTAACACAGCAGGAAGTACTTCTCCATCAACAAGCATATCCTTTGTATTACGACGATACCAATCAAATGATAAATATAAACGATTACGAAGGAAATTTGCATCAAATCCAAAGTCTACCTGATCAACTGTCTCCCAAGTAAACGATGGACTTACAAGTCCAGGTGCAGTGATAGCGACAGGACGCTTTCCACCTAATAAAGCCGCGTATTTACTATTAATTCCATAAGTTGCTAAATAAGGGAAGTTTCCATCAACAACTTGATTTCCCAAAGAGCCATACGACACACGTAACTTAAAATTATCACACGACCATTAAGTTCAAGAAGATATCGTCCAAGAAAATCATAGTTTATACGTGCGAAAAGACCATTAACAGCCCATTGTCCCATATTACCATTAATGCTCATATCACCTGTTGCCTGATTAATAGCAGCATTATTAGAATCTATTAAATCCTTTCTGCCGGCATAATAATATTGAGTACGTTTCTTTTCTTGATTATAACCCATCATAAACTTAAAATTATGTAGCTTGTTAGCTAAAGACAAACTATACTCTGCAAAAGCATTAAACGAAGAGTAATAATCATCGCTATTCGCATTTGTTACACTACTTGGGTTTGTCCATGGATAAAAGTTTTCTGTACCAGGAACAGCAGTATAATCATAAAAATTACGCACATGTTGAGTTGAAGACAAGCCATAATAATTCCAAGTATAGTCTGCATTGATAATAAGTCTTTTGACAGGAATAAGTTTTATCGCAGCGGTCATCCACAAATCATTTTGTTTATAGTGTGCATTTCCACCCTGAGCTTGGATTGCAACAGGGTTAGTAAAGTTACCTTGTCCTGCATAATGACCATCAGGATGCTTTACTGGCATCAGAGGACTTAAATCTGATTTCATCATACCACTATAAGCAGATAGTCCTGAATACGCTGTAGAATTCATTGCAGTAGTACCACCTGTTGGATGCATTTCAGTGGTATAGGTATGTGAAATCTTAGCAGAGACCTCCATCCAAGGTGTTAGTTCTGATGTAATATTGATGTTTGCATTATATTTATTGTATTTTTCGTCTGTTGCTTTCAATATACCACCTTGCTTGTTTGCTCCTAAAGAAGCATAATATCGTGTCTTTTGACTTCCTCCACTGATGCTTGCATTGTAAATTTGTGAAAAAGATGTCTTGTATAACTCTTTCCACCAATCCGTATTTCCGCAATAACCATATTTAAAAGCACTATAACTCTTATCAAAGAATACAGGGCTATCATACTCTCCCTTTGCATATTTCTCGGTATAGGTATATACAAGAGGATTGAAGTAGTGACCACTTCCACCGCTATTCTGATAAGCTAAGTCTATCATTTTTAAGTAATCTGTAGAATTCACGTTATGCATTTCTACAGCAGGTTTCTGCCAAGTGATTAAAATTACACCATAAGCTGCACGAGCACCATAAATGGCGGATGATGCAGCATCTTTCAAAACAGAAATAGATTCGATATCATCAGGATTTACTAAGTTCGGATCCATTTGCACATTATCAACTAAGACTAATGGCTCACCACCATTAAGAGATGTTGTACCTCTGACATTAAAAGTCGAATTAGCACCCGGTGCACCACCTCTACTCATTGATACATTAAGATTAGGAACAACACCCTGTAGTCCTTGTCCAATATTGCTTATAGGACGGTTTTCTAAAACATCTCCATTGATAGATGCAACTGCACCTGTTAAATTTGCCTTTTTCTGAGTTCCATAGCCTACAACAACGACTTCATCCAGTGCTTTTGAGTCTTCATTCAAGACTATCTTTATAGCATTGCCATCCCATTTCTTTTCTTGGTTCAAATAACCAATATAAGAAACAACTATGGTACAACCGTTAGGAGCATTGCTAATACTAAATTTGCCATCGAAATCTGTAACTGTTCCCTTTGGCGTTCCTTTTATTACAACTGATGCACCAATAATTGGTTCGCCCTTTTGGTCTACAACTAAACCTTTACAAACATTGTCCTGTTGTTGTACATTAACATTGTTTGCACTTGCTTTCGCTAACAAAGGACAAATAACTGCAGTCCCGGCATATAAACACAGGGCTGCAACTAATTTAGTTCTTACTTTCCTCATAAATTAAAAGTTAATAGAAATTGTTAGATTATTAAATTATTTATATGATGTTTCTCCAATATAGATATTATATACTATAATGAAATTACAATAGATTCAGGCTTTTATCATAAAAAATGATTTATTGGTTACGTAACAGATTGATAGTTGAAATAAGACTACGGCTATTATTTCTTTTATAAACAAAAGAGGGACTATTCTCTTGAGAAAGAGTAAGGAGCCGCATTTATCGTATTTCCACGTGAGAGATTAGGCTGAGCCGAGAGATTGAACACGATGCTTGAGCCCTGTTTTAAGTCATTGAGTTTGAGATAATTCATGTTCCATGGCTTTCCATTTAGCGTCATCGAAGAGATATATTTATTCGCAGAAGAACATTGAGGAGCATCAATTGATATGGTCTTTCCATCGTATAGATGCAGCTTTACCTGCTTAAAATAGGGCGTTCCGATGGCATATTCGCCACTTCCTGGACACACTGGATAGAATCCAATCGCAGAGAACACATACCAAGCTGACGTTTGACCATTGTCTTCATCGCCACAATACCCGTCAGGATTTGCCGTATAAAGTCGATCCATTATATTGCGAACATGAAGCTGAGTCTTCCAAGGCTGGCCCGACCAATCATATAAATACGGCATGTGTTGAATCGGTTGATTGCCATGTGCGTAGTTTCCCATGTCCATAACTTGCATTTCTCGTATCTCATGTATCACTGATCCATAATAACTATCGTCAAAGATTGGCGGAACAATAAACACAGAATCCATCATCTGATTAAATACTTCGTTGCCTCCCATGAGGTTAATGAGCCCTTGGGGGTCATGGAATACGCACCAAGTCCAATGCCATGAGTTGCCTTCGGTAAAGGCATCACCCCACTTATAGGGTGAGAAGGGTGACTGAAACTCTCCGTTTTTCAATCTTCCACGCATCATTTTAACCGATGAATCGAATACATTACGATAGTTTAATGCACGTTTCTTAAACGGCGCTAATTGCTTTTTAGACTTCCCCATGGCCTTACCTAATTCATAAATACACCAATCATCATAGGCATATTCAAGCGTACGGGCCACATTTTCGTTGATTTTCACATCGTAAGGCACATAGCCTAAGCGATTATAATAGTCGAAACCTTTTCTTCCTGAAGAACTAACCTTCGGATGAACTGCCGATGCTCCATGCACAACGGCTTCCCAAAGTGTCTCTGCATCTTTTGTCTTCACTCCCGACAACCAGGCATCTGCCACCACAGAAGCAGAGTTGTTGCCCACCATACAATCACGATGACCGGGCGATTGCCACTCTGGTAAGAAGCCCGATTCACGATAAGCATTGGCAAGTCCTTGTTGAATTTGGAGATTAACTTCTGGATAAAGCAAGTTTAATAGAGGGAATAATGCACGGAAAGTGTCCCAGAAGCCCGTGTCAGTATACATGTATCCCGGCAACACTTTACCATTATAAGGACTATAATGAATAATATTGCCATTGACATCTCGCTCCCAAAGCATGCGTGGGAATAACAAACAACGATATAAACACGAATAGAAAGTGCGCTTATGGTCTATATTTTCATCGTTCACTTCTACTCTTCCAAGCACCTCATTCCATTGTTTTTGACCATGGGCTGCTATATTTTCCAAGGTCTCACCAGCCTGTTGGAGTTCTTTGAGGTTCAACATGGCTTGGTCATAGCTCACAAACGAAGATGCCACGCGGGCTGTTACCTGTTCATTTCTGTGTGAAGTCTTGAAACCAACAATACACCCACGTTTCACCTTCTCAGTTAATTTTATTGCCTTTCCTTCGGGATTGAGCATGTAAGCTATAGGATGAGAAAACTGAATGACAAAGTAATTTCGGAAATTTTCGGGTACTCCGCCATTATTCTTCGTTGTATATCCCATCACCATATTCAGCTCAGGAAGCACTACAACCTCTGAATTGTCGTCGAAAGCATCAATGACTATGCTGGCACTATCAGTCTTAGGATAAGTAAAACGCATCATACACGCACGCTGTGTTGGTGCTATTTCGGCCCTGATATCATAGTCGGCAAGATACACTTTATAATAATAGGGTTTCACATCTTCGGCCATATGCGAGAACCATGAGGCTCGTTTATCCTCATCAAAGACTGGTTTCCCGGTCTCAGGCATAAGAGAAAACATGCCATAATCGTTTATCCAGGGGCTGGGTTGATGGGTTTGCTTCAGTCCTCTGATTTTATGTGCAGTGTAAACATACTGCCAACCATCGCCATTTCTACCTGTTTGAGGCGTCCAAAAGTTCATTCCCCAAGGCAAAGCAATAGCGGGATAGGTGTTGCCTGCAGAGAGTTCAAAGGATGATTCCGTACCCACCAGGGGGTTGACAAACGCAGCATAGTCGCATGATTCGTTAGCCGACTTAATGCCAGTAGTATATAACAACGCTACCAACAAAAGGAGAAAACCAAATCGTTTATTCATAGTTTAAGGTCTTAATATTGAGGTTTATCAATAACACAACATCGTTCTTGTCATTCTGTAGAACGATGTTATGTTATCATCACACATTTTATTTCAAGCTGTTTAATAAAGGTGCCTTTCCATCGGCAATGAGTTTTATCACCAGTTCGCCAAAAAGCCCATTCTGCCATGCAAACCATGGGCGCGTGTAATGATTTGGGTCATTCACATCAAAGCTTTCATGCATGAAACCTGTTCCGGCATCTGTGTGCATAAGCATCTTCATATACTTGGCTATTTCCTGGTCATCCTTTGAAACAAACAACTTCATCATGATGCTCATTGGCCATGCCATATTATATCCAATATGTGGACCACCAATACCTTCTCCTGCCTTTCCGCGGAAGAACCAGGGGTTATCTTCACTCCAAACGAAGCGTAAGGTGTTCTGATAGATAGGATCATCGAGCGAAACATCACCCAAATAGCCCATGCCCAGCAATGAAGGAACGTTTGCATCGTCAGCAAGTAGGTGATTGCCAAAGCCATCTACCTCAAGCGCATATATCTTTCCATATTTAGGATGGTCATAGACCGCATATTTTTTCAATGCAGCTTCCACTTCATCGGCCAAGTCATTGCATTGCTTAGCGAGTGCAGGCTTGTGATTAACCACATTAAGAATCTCTGCAGCTTTACGCAAACTGGAAACTGCCATGAAGTTAGAAGGGATGAGAAATTGGAAGATTGTGGCATCATCCGAAGGTCGGAAAGTCGACACAATCAGTCCACATGGCTTCACAGGTGCCCCATAACCACCCCAGCCTACAGTGTCATAAGCGCGGTCTGTCACACGAAGGAAATGATAAGGTCCCATTCCTTCTTTGCGCTGTTGCTCATGAAAAGTGAGCAAAGTGTTTTCAATTGCTTGCAACCAAGCCTCTCCAAAGATAGAAGCATCACCCGAAACTTTCCAGTATTCATAGGCCAATCGAATGGGATAGCATTCACTGTCTATCTCATATTTACGCTCATGAACTTCTGGTTTCATAGCCGTGTTGTCGCTTTGCCATTCACCTCCCGTTGGACCATCATTGAAAGCATTGGCATATCTATCGATATTTGTATTCTTAAACTCCCTGAGAATAACGCCCCGAAGCATTTTCTTCAGCTGTGGATCTTCATTGACCAAACGCACATAAGGCCACACCTGAGCTCCCGAATCGCGTTGCCACATGGCGGGAATATCACCGGTATAGACAAACGTATCGTCGTCTCCGTCCTTCACCCGATAATGAACGGTTGTCTCAAGTGTATTCGGATAACAGTTTTCAAACATCCAAGCAAGTCGTGGATTGCCCTTCAGTATAGCTTTAACGCGCTTAATTTCTTTCTCTATTGCTTTCGACTTGAAAAGCCGTTCGGCCATAGGCGGACGCTTACTCACAAAAGTTGTGGCATCACTTGCAACCTTATCGGTATAACGTTGTGACACTTGAGCAGACACTCCCGCAGTGGAGCACATGAAAAGACAAACCAAAGTAAATGTTGATAATCTCATAGTATAAAATCTTAGATATTTTCTCGTAGAATCACTCACCATGAAAGATGCAATAAAATAATTCCAACTTTTTTATAGTATTAAATTAAAGCTCAAACAAGATAAGACAATCGATTACGTTTACAAAAGTAAATTAAAGAAATGATTTTACCAAATTTTTTGTTCATAAAACTTAACTAACACCGCCTACTATTTCTGATTAGTAGAAAAAGCGCCTCATTTTACTCACCAAATTCCGTCAAATTGCGCCCTAAAAAGAATCAAATCACGACGCAAAATCAGGCATTTCTCAAGAACATAAATATTCTTATAAAAGGAGAGAATTTTGAAAAACTGTATATAAATCATCTTGCATAAAGAAAAATAAATCGTACCTTTACAGCAAATCTAAACCATATACCATTGAATATGAATACAACAAAGAGAAACAAACCCATAAAGATAGAGGCCTACTTACCCCTTTTCATTTTCTATCTCGTTGCTGTTGCTTGCAGAATTGTCTCCGTTTGCATATTACCTACAATAGTTGAAGGGAGCAAACACGCGATATGGTTACAACTTTGTGAAGGTATTGGCCCAGCCTTAGGCGCGGTTATCGTGACCAGTTGCTTCAAAAAGAAATGGACTTGCACCATCGCTGGGAAATCATGGCGACGCAGTGTCTTTTGTCTTACCTTTCCCATAGCCTTATTTCTCATTTTCGATAGAGCGAATGGACTGAAAACAACATTGTTATTTTTGGGCTGCACACTTTATGCCATCTTTGAAGAAGTGGGCTGGCGTGGCTATCTGACAGGGGAATTCTCAAAGTTGGATCAATTAAAACGAGTCATAATTATCACCATATTCTGGTTTATTTGGCATATCAATTTCCCATTAGGAGTGCATGGACTCATCTTCTTTGCCATTCTTTTATTGGCTTCATGGGGCTTAGACCAAGTGGTACACGATACACACGCGCTCATCTTATGTGCCTGCCTACATGGCATTTTCAATCTTTTCAAACACAACAACGAAATACTCAATAATTATCTCACGCTCTCTCTCCTCATCCTTTCCATCGCCTCATGGTTCATCGTTTGGTACTATCCATGCCATAAAAAGTCTTCTACCAAATAAATGGATGCCATTATAAAGCAAAAAATATAGGGAATCAGAGACAAACTGCAACACACAGCCCAACTTCTCACAAATGTTCCCGCGTACGGCGAAAACTTCAAACCATTCGGGAAACGACTTTTGCCATGCGCGGAAATAACAAACCATTCGGGAAATAACTTTCGCCATGCGCGGAAACACCAAACCTTTCGGGAAATAACTTTCGCCAAGCGCGGAAATGCCAAACCATTCGGAAAACGACTCTCGCCATGCGCGGAAATGCCAAACCATTCGGGAAACGACTTTCGCCATGCGCGGAAATGCCAAACCATTCGGGAAATAACTTTCACCATGCGCGGAAATAACAAACCATTCGGGAAGGGAGTTGCGGGAGGCCCGCAAATCATTTT
>QWCL01002363.1_pt1 | contig 10083 bp, 7 predicted proteins | sample 1972551 | NCBI WGS metagenome assembly QWCL01 (sample SAMN09866709, study PRJNA288562) | Human oral metagenome isolate term2_saliva, whole genome shotgun sequencing... | isolation source: mouth | host: Homo sapiens | place: USA: California
TACTTAAATCTTGAGAGTACAAAAACCCAAAGGGCCGCTGGATAAATGTCACCAAGTTGTACAGTTACTTAAATCTTGAGAGTACAAAAACCGGGCAACCAGTTATCATTTGGAATGATAGGTTGTACAGTTACTTAAATCTTGAGAGTACAAAAACATTGATTGATGTTGCCAATTCTCAAGTGGGTTGTACAGTTACTTAAATCTTGAGAGTACAAAAACCTCAAATGAAATTTTGACGTTTTTATACCCACATAGTGATTATAGAATCAATCACTGTACTTGTCAATTCTTACTTTCTAAATATCTATGCAATAGCTCCTCATCAGGAGTTTTTGAATATCTTATACGGTAATTAAAGTGAAACAAATGATTTAGTATATTCAAAATTACTGAATCAATAAGTGAGAGACTAGGTTGTCTCAGCATTTTTGTCAATAAATAAGGCGTTACGGTCTCTAATGACATCCTAAAATCCTCTCTCGTTGGAAAATTATTACTTGGATAATGTTTCTTTACCCTTTCATACATAAACTCAACATCGTACAAATGCTCAGCCTGGTCAGATAAAATATTGACGAACTTGCTATTTTCTTCATCAATCTTTAAATAGCCTTGATCACTTGGAAACAAAATAAAGGTTAGGTTTGGATACTTTTTGACTAGCTGACCAATCTCCTTATAAAAACTATCATAAAATTCCTCTGAAATAAAGCTATCAATATTTTTTAGCACAATGAGATATTTCTCTGTTGTTTGTGAAAGTAGACCGTCTAACATTTCTAAAAAGAGGGAAAGTTTATCTGTATTTGAAACCCATTCAAAAGATAGATTCTTATTCTCAATGACAAAAAATGGACTAAAATTTTTTGTGAGGAGTTGGTCTAGTGTTATAGGACGATTCTCTAAATGGTATTCCACCTGACCACAGTTTAAGTTTATATCCCCATTCATCACTCCTTCTATAAGCTCTACTTGTTCATTTATTTTCTCCAAATGGGCTACAATATCAACTTGATTGACAATTTTACTAAGGTAACCGTGAGCAAGTGTTCCTTTCTTGTATTCCATCTGCTCAAGTAAATCCTTAAAACTTGAAATGTCGATATAGTGATAGCTACTTCGCTTCACTATTTCTCCAGACTCATCAAGTATAGTAGGTTCCTCATAATCAAAAATACTTAAGTCCTCACTCGAGTATTTTTTTCCGCCAAAATACCAGCTCAAAATCTGCCAAATATAATATTTGAGTTCTTTATTCTGACCAACAATTTGAGTGATTTCACCAATATTCAATTCAATACGTTCTTTGTAAGGATGTTGTACAAAAAATTTCATATGACCACCAACTTATTATCACTGACGATTTCTTCTTGCTTAGTTTTACCACCTATGATTAATGTCATCTCTGAAAATTGCTTTTCAGTAACCGCCAAAAGTCTCACATTTCCAGCAGGCAGATTACTCATCTTTAGCTTCTTATAAAATTTATTTGCAAAGCTTCTATTAGGACAAGTGCGATAGTAGACCGAAAATTGTAACATTTCAAATCCATTTGAAATTAATTCTTTACGAAAATTACGATAAATTCTTTTTTCATCCTTGGATTCCATTGGCAAATCAAAAAAACATAATAATCTCAATGCTTCATACCTCATCTTATTTTCTCCACTCTAAACTTGATACCACCGGACAGTGAAATTTACTGCTATCTTTTCCCGAAATATATTTGATAAAGCCTTTGACATATTTATCCATAGCAACTGTCACTGAGCAAGTCTCTTTGCCATATTTGATTTTAGCATTGAGTAAATCTGTCAATCTCAACCTATACTCATATTTAAGAAATTCTTGATCTCGTAGATTATCATAAACCCAAACATCTACAATCTGTCTAAATGGCTCCATCAAGTCATCAACCAAATTAAACTGATTGTATTCATTTTTATGGAAGATACCTAATAGGCCGTTTAAACCATAACCCGCCACTATTCTAGCCATCTGTGCCCTCATGATAGCGTAGCCATAGTTTAAGCCAGCATTGATGACATCGGCTTCTTGTTGGGTTACTCTGACAAATTGTTTACCAAAGAGCTCATTAAAGTAGACCTTTGCAGCATGTCCCTCTCTATTGGTTCTATCACCTGGTTCTATCTGCTCTTTATAGTCTGAAAGTAGTCTAATGTTATCCAGACTTTTTTCAAACATGGCTAGGACATCCTCTTGGTTATTGATTTTATAGTATGTCACAATCTGCCATGCCTTGTCCTTTTGTTTCTGAGACCAGTCCATCTGTTCTTTCAAGCGCTTGTAAGCTCTAAAATGACCATTTTGTGAATGATAGATCCCTGTTGGTAAATGTTCGTTATCACAAACAACTAAGGCAATATTATATTTACTTAAGGCACTTAACAGACGAAGGGTAACAACTGTGTCCCCACCTTCTGCAACAATTATCGAAATATCACTAAGTGGCACCGTAAACTCTTGTCCCATCTTTTGCACTAACAAGTTATCAAGCTTTAAGCGCATCTTCTCACTGTGACTGACATGTACAACTCTCCAAGTCATTTCTTCTCCTTTTTAAATAACGAAAACACCCTGCCATAAAATGACAGGGTGTTGATTTCGGCATGAAGCCTTATCTTTGTAGCTTCTGCAAGATTTAAGTAACTGTGTAAGGCGTCCCTTACACGATAATTATAGTACATGATAACTATAATTGCAACACTTTTTAACAATTAATATTAAAAATCTAGCTTAGGCTTATCACCCTCATTTTTGATGATATGCTGATTTCCTAGGACATCCGTTCTTACTTTATAAATAGAAATATTTGATTTTGCTAGTCCTTTTATACATCGTCCTGACTTATCTGCAGGACCTAAAATTTCAATAAGTGACTCATTCTTCTCAAATTTATCTTTTGAATAAGGCTTTAACTCTACATAATGCTTTTTATTTGGCATTGATCGAGAAAGAAAACGGAATAACTGCTGTTCTTTTGTTCCCGTATCTTTAATTAGCAACAAATCATTTTTATAAAGTGTGAACTTGAATTCTGAATCAGAATCTACACCCTCTTTCTTCTTAATGGCATTGTATTTTTCCTGAGAAATCTTATATGCTCCTGTCCCTTTCTCAAATTGTAGATCAGCATATTTCAATCCTAAAATTTCATATTTACCAGTATTTTTATTGAAATAGACATCTGTTCTCCAAGGTTTTAATGACTGTAAGACAACTTTATTTTTACTATTCTTTGGAGTAATATCAATATGATTACCTAAATTACTATCATAGTATTTAAGACTCTTGATTTCAGGACCATTGCCTTTTCGACTATACTTGCGAATAGGTCCATTTTCAATTCTATATTTTTCAAAAGGATTGAAATCAACCTCTTTTCCATTTTTGTCCTTTTCTTTAAATGGTCGATATTGTTTCAATATCTTCTCTATTACTTCATCCCAAGTTTTTCTATCCTTCTGATACATTAAGAATTGGGATTTATCCTTTTTGTATAAATCTAAAAACTTATAAAATCCCGTTTTAGAAGGAGTTTTTGTCCCTAAAGCATAGATATCTTTTATTTTCCCCAAAGTATAAGTGTATTCTTTTTTCTCTTTATCTAATTTCGCTTTTCTTGTTGCATAAATGGTGGCATCTGATATTTTACGATTAAACTTAGAATCCACTTGATATGAGAATAAGATACTGTCTTCAAATTCTTTACTCTTCAATGTATCAACAAAATGTTGATAAGGAGCTTTGAATACAGATTCCTTGTACTCATCGTCACTAATAAGTTCACCTGTTTCAATATCAAGTAGTTGGTCTTCTGAATAACTTACAAGGGTATTCTTTTGTTTCTTCCACAAATTCAACTGACTTGAAGCAGCAATAATCAATGCATCGACAGCATGGTGATGATAAGTATCACGAGTCTTCTCGATTCCCCAATGGCGTCTCAATTGAGATGTGAATTGACCACGAACCACGGAAACTTTTGTATCAGTCTTGTGAGCTCTAAAGTGTTCTTGAAGGGCATTGAGGACAACTCTTGAAGCGTATCTTGTATCTACAAGATTTCGTTCGATAAATTTCTTGCGAACATCAAATTTTGAAATATCCTCTTCTGTAAGAAGGTATTCTTTTTTCTTGTTTGAAAGTGCTTTTGACTCACGTACAAAAGCTTTTAATTCACGGAAAGACCATGCATCGTCCATGCTATCTAAAGCCTGATAAGGTGTTCGTTGTCCTTTTTCTTGGTTAGCAGTTGCATAAACCAAAACCTTATTGGCAAGGCTATCATCAAAGGTAATAGAGAGAGGTAAAATATGATCTATTTCAAATTGATTAGGATTATTAATCAAATCATGGATTGAAATTGTTTTACCAGTATAAAGGCAACGTTCTCCTTGCTGATGCCATAGGCGGATTTTGGTCGCTAATTGCTTATGACCATGGAAAACGCTAGGTGGTAATTCAGCTTTTCCATTATATTGATTGGCAGCCTTACGCATGGCCGCATCCTTTTCAGATTTGTTAGCTTCTTGAATCTTTTTAATGGCCTTTTTTTCATCATCTTCATTCGTTTCTCGAGCCATTTCGATGACAATATTGTCAAAATCACCATACTCTTTGATTGCCGCATTTACGATTTTTATAGCTTGGATATATTTTGTTTTATTTGAAGACGAAGTTCTTTTTTGTTTTCCTAGTCGTGTCAAAATAGTCATTTGTTCTTCTGACGTCGCATATAATTCTGGGATTAATTCCATCATCAACTTGACAGAAAAATTATGCCAGCCTTTTCCAAAAATGGAACTATTTGATTTGCGGAATTGAACCAATTCGTCAACTTGTTCCTGACTAAAAGTACCATCAGCAAACTCATGCTCTATCGCTTCTTGGATACCTTCCTTCTCCGTATTTAATGTTAAGACATAGGCTAACTTATCAAGTTTTTCTCTCTCCATTTGCTCAATATCAATGGTTTCAAGCGTCTTCATTTTTCGATAAGCTTCGAAAGTATGAATTTCTGGTTTGTCTGATTTGTCGATACGGTATCCCTTGATATCCGCAACATCGCAAGCAAGTAGCTTAGCGATATACTTAAAGAGTTTCGCTGGACCCATCGCCTTTTCATTTTTGACATAGGTAATGATTTGATTCTTCTGTTCTTCACTCAACTTCTTGGTTTCTGTTGGAACGGTTAGATTGTTCAAATCATTTAGCAAATTGAATTCTTGAGCCGTATAGGATGCTTTTGCTGCTCTATACTCTTCCGGATAAAATGTACATTTCCCAATTAGGATTCCAAAAATATTATCTAAAGTTATGTACTCATCTTCAGAATCTTTCTTAGTAGTATACCTTCCATAATCAGTCCGTGACTTCTCATTTCCTGGTCCGTGATAATATTTACGTTTTCCAGTTAGAATTTGGAGATAACTATTAATAAATTCATCGGTAATCTGTGAATTAAATTCTTGTTGAGTTTGCAGTATTCTCAGTGCTTCTGCTCGATAAGCTGATGTGGGAAAGACATTAATTAAGCGATGTTTTTTTCCATCCTCCTCAACTGTAAAATCACCACGTAATTGACCATATTTTTGGTAGCGTTCCAATTGAATCTGGCCTGGCGTTTTTGTCTCTAATTGTTTACTGTTTTCTTTGACAATTTGTGCATAGTCTCCTACTGATGAATTTCCATCATCACTGGCATCATCAAGATAACTAATCCCACGGTGCTTCACCATATTTTTAAGAGTGATAAACAATTCTTCATTAGACAATTCATCGGTCAAACCCTTAACTCGCAATTGATATGGGTTAAGATTGATTGAAACCTTCGTAAAATCAGTGATTAAGCCACTTTCTTCAAATATGTGATTTAAACGAACTCTACGATGTTTTTTACGTCGTGTCAATCGTCTTCCTTGACGATTTGTTCTACGTTCTACATTATTCTCCGCTTGAGCTGCTGGGAAAATGCGTGAGTTCCTATGGATAATTTCTCCCGTCACTTTATTAAGGATACCTACACCAACAGAACCTATACCGATATCAAGTCCTAAAACTAAGTCGCTCATTTAAGAATCTCCTTATGCTTTTTTCTAATATTTTACAATAATATCTGAAAATTCACAACAAAATTTGTAAACGCTGTCTTTGTTTCTATTTTAAAAAGCCAAGTTCAGTTGAACTGGCTTTTTCTTATTGTTCTAAATAGATGTGTCTAGGCTTCTTGTGCTAGTGCTGCTGCTTTTTCAAGGGCTTGATCGGTCGACTCGCAGATATGGTCTGGTCCAATAGTTTGGATAAAGCCTGATTTTTCAAGCACTCGGTAGGGTTGAGCATTAACGTGAGAAAGAAGCAAGGTCATGCCACGTTTTTGACAAATGGCCAGGGTTTCTTCAAGGGCATCTAGGCCTGAGATATCCATGGCTGGAACGTTTCGCATGCGTAGGATGAGAATATTCTTAGTTTCATCATTGATCACATTCAAGAAGTTATTGGCTGCACCAAAGAAGAGGGCACCAAAAACTTCATAGACGACAGCGTTTTTAGGAACTTGTTTCAAGTCGCTATCCTCAGACAAAACTGGATCGTCCAGATTTTCCTTGTCCACCCACTGACGGATTTGAGCCACGTCGGACATGCGTTTGAGGAAGAGGAAGGCTGCTAGGACCATACCAAATTCGATGGCAACCACTAGGTCAAAGAAAACTGTTAGGATAAAGGTCACTAGCAGGACCGCCACATCACTCTTAGGGGCACGTTGAATCATACGAACAACAGTACGCCAACCGCTCATGTTATAACCGACAATCATTAGGATTGAGGCCAAACAGGTCATAGGAATCAATGAGGCATAAGGCATGAGAAAGAGTAAAATCAGAAGCAAGGTAAGGGCATGAACCATCCCCGCTACTGGTGTCCGTCCTCCATTTTTGACATTGGCTGCGGTACGGGCGATGGCACCCGTTGCAGGAATCCCGCCAAAGAGGGCTGACATGATATTCCCAACACCTTGGCCAATCAATTCAGCATTAGAGCGATGATTACCACCAATCATCCCGTCTGAAACAACGCAAGAAAGTAGGGATTCAATTGCTGCTAGTATGGCAATGGTGAAGGCTGGCGACATCATTTGACGAATCAAAGAAAATGATAGGTCAGGAACTGTGAAACTTGGAAGTCCTGCTTTGATGGTGTAAAGATCACCAATGGTTTTGACTGGGAGATGACCAAAAGCTACGATGGCTGTGGTCACAATAATTGCAACCAAAGACCCCGGAATTTTCTGAGAAAGGCGTGGCCAAAAGATTTGAATGACTAGGGCCAAGGTACCAATTGCAAGTGTTGGCCAGCTAATACTTGAAAGATGCTTCCCATAAGCTAGAAGTTTTTCTAAGAACTCAGCTGGTACCGACTTCATCTCAAGGCCCAGGAAATCTTTAACCTGTCCAGCCACAATCCCAACAGCTATCCCCAAGGTAAAACCAAGTGTGATGGTTTTGGGAATGAATTTAATCAGGTCGCCAAAACGCAGGAGCCCCATGATAATAAGCATGAGTCCCGCCATGAGCGTGGCAACAGTCAGACCCGCCATGCCATACTGGGCGATGATGCCATAGATGATGACAACGAAGGCTGCGGTAGGTCCACCAATCTGAACTCGGCTACCTCCTAAAAAGGAAATAAAAAAGCCTGCAACCACTGCTGTGTATAGACCTTGTTCGGGATTAACACCAGAGGCAATCGCTAGGGCAATCGACAAGGGCAGGGCAATGATAGCCACGATAACTCCTGCAATCAGGTCCTTGATGAACTGTCCCTTGGAATAATCCTTGATGGTGGTGAAAAATTTGGGTGTGATATATTTTAAAGCGTCCATTTTTTCCTCCTAACTATTATCCTAAAACTCTTTGACACAACTCTTTTTTCAATGAGTGTCAGACGCTTATCATTTTTACAGTCTTATGATAGCACAGGAAAACCCCATTTTCTAGGGGATTGGGAGATGTAAACGTATTATTTCAAGAATTTTTTAACTTTCTTAGTTTAGAAATGAGGGCATCAAAAAACAAGTCCAGACTATGGACTTGTTTTGACTTTTCATGGCTTGATAGATTTCTCTTACATTACCAACTGGTTGGTAAGGAAATCGGAATGTTAAGCTTGACCTTCATCTTGCTGTTGGTCACAGTGGCTTGCTCAATTTCGTAGCCGATTTCAGGAAGCTTGAGCTGAATTTGGTTGTTAACCATGCGAACACCACTGCTTGACTGGGCAATACTCTTCTTGAGGTAAGGCAGAACCAGTGATTTAGGAACAGGGAGGCGACCCAGGTGGGCACCTGCCAAGTCTAATAGGATGACTTCCTTGTTAGTGCTGACCGTGAAATCAAGGCTGAATGTTGATTCGATAGGTCCAAGAGACACCGGTACCTTAGCTGTCAGATAAGAATCATTCAACTCTACAGTACTGTTTAGCAAAGTCTCGTCATTAGAATCAGCCATGCTTGCTTTTAGGATTTGACGAAACTGGTTGCTATCAAGATTAATCTCAGTTGAAACCCCACCTGATGAGAGAGATGCCCCACCAATACCAGCCTGGGCTAGATCTGCAAGGGATGTTTGTGTTGATACATTTTTTAATTGGTCCTGACTGTCGATCTTGTCCGGAATGAGTAGAGCCGCCACTGCAAAAAAGAGCACAATGACGAGGACAATGAGTCGTTTAAACCATTTCCACATAGGGATACCTCATTTCAATTTTTCACTTTTGACGTCTATTGTACTGTAATCAAAGGAAAAAAGCGAGTAAGAACTGGAAATTCTCTCATATTTTCTTAATTCAAGAGGTGGGGTTCGAGAGCTTCATAGACTTTTAAGTAAGCATTGGCATAAAGGTGGACACCGTCATAGGTGTGCTCAGCCTTCTGCTCTTTCCTATCATTAACCAGCTCAGTATTACAATTAATAAAGTGGCAGCCATAGGTTTGGGCGATTTCCTCAAGTGCCTGGTTACAACGGTCAAGATTTTCAGGTATCCGCAGTTTCATCCACTGGATTGAAGGCTTGGTCTGCCAAGGCAGATGAAGATTGGCTGGGTAAAAAGCCATGAGATAAATCTTGGTATGAGGCAAGATAGCTTGTGTTTGCTCCAAAATCCGCCTGATGTTTGCTGTCAGATGCTGGAACCATTGGTCTCCATAAGGCTCCTCGGTCATGTCATTGGTACCGATATTGATAAATACCTTGCTCGGTTGCAGATCCAAAAGTAGGGGATGGATATACTGGAGAAATTCATCTGTGTTCAGGCCGCTGATGCCTCGATTGTAGATGATGTCGTCGACACCTCTACTCCTAGCGATTTCACAAATGGGAAAAAGCTCCATGAGAGATGAGCCCGTGAAGAGCGTCTCCCCTTTGATAGCAACCTCATTTAAGTAGTGATAATTTCTAAGTTTGATTTCTGTTAATTCATCCATGATAACTTTCTTCTATATAATTTTATCTAAATGAGGGAGAAGGCAAAGAGCAGCCCTACAATTGTGTTGGCCAAGGCATGGATAAAGACACTTGGAAGGATAGAGCCACCTGCTTTTTTCTCATTGATAGCACCAAAAACGTAAGCTATGAGACTGATAAAGACCATGATAGCTATAGCTTTTAGGTAGCCAGTTAATCGGATAAACATAAATGCATGGATGAGGCCAAAAAAGAGAGACTGAACCAGATTTGCTCCTAGAAATCCTAGTTTTCCTTGCATCCTTTTTAATAGAAAACCTCTAAAGAAGATTTCTTCAGGCAAGGCAGTCCCTAAGATAGCGTAGGCTAGAATAGCAGGAAGAGCTCCAATTCCCTTTCCAGAAAAATCTGCTGTGGCCGTTTTGCTAGAGTCGAACCAAGCGAAGACGATAATTGAAAAAAGAAGAAAAACTAGACTAATACCCAAAATGGTCTGTAGTAATTGCCTCTTCTTCTGACTCTCAACTTTCTTCAACCCAATCCAGTCAAAGAAACCGACCTTTTTCCTGCTCCAAATTAACCAAGTGATAAAAGGAAT
>QWCL01001045.1_pt1 | contig 10082 bp, 10 predicted proteins | sample 1972551 | NCBI WGS metagenome assembly QWCL01 (sample SAMN09866709, study PRJNA288562) | Human oral metagenome isolate term2_saliva, whole genome shotgun sequencing... | isolation source: mouth | host: Homo sapiens | place: USA: California
TTATTCTATAAGAATACCAAGAAGCGTAATAGGTGAGCTGCAGTTGCTAGCTGATGGGGGAGATGATGAGAAACGTACTAGAGCTAGATATGGGCTAGATATAGCTTACAGCTTGCAAGACCTAGAAAATTTAGACGTTAAATTATTGCAAGATTCTACTACTGCTAGTGAGGGTGTTGACAATAGATTGTTGCAACTAGCAAAAGAATATAACGGTACGATTATGACAGCTGACTACAACTTAAATAAAGTAGCTAAAGTTGAGGGCGTAGAAGTGTTAAACATTAATGAACTAGTACAATCCGTTAGAGGAAGCTACTTACCTGGAGAAAAGCTAATGATAGAAATTATAGGTAACGGTAGTGAGAAAAAACAGGGTGTAGGACATTTACCGGATGGAACTATGGTGGTTGTAGAAAATGGAGAAAGTTTAATAGGGTCTACTGTAGAGGTTGAATTTATCAGAACTTTGCAAACAGCTGCTGGTAAAATGATGTTTGCCAAGCTATCCGGCAAAAAAGAAAAAAGGATAGAAAAAAATAAAGTTAGTGGAAGAAAATTACCTGCTAAAATAGTTAAAAAAGATACTAAAAAGCCTATAAGTAGTAAAGCTGTAAAAAATACTAAAAAGAAAAAGAGCAAAAAGACGGTTGAAGATTCAATAATAGAATTAGCAAATAAGGACTAATAATCTTGATCTAACTACTTAAAATTGATAAAATTTAAAAAAGAAAGGAAATAATAAAATGGCAGATTTTAATAAAATCTTAAATGCTGGAGATTATAAAAACGGTATTATTAATGTAGTAGTAGAAATTCCTACTGGATCTACTCATAAAATTGAATGGAATCGTGATTTAGCTGTAATGCAACTTGATAGAGTAGAACCTAAAGCTTTTGCTAAGCCAACTAATTACGGATTCATTCCTCAAACTTTAGATGAAGATGGTGATGAACTTGATGTTCTACTTATTACTATGATAGAGATAATGGAAATGTATACAAGAGCTTAGCCGACTTACCAGAGCAACTTATCAGACAAATTGAATTCCATTTTAATCATTACAAAGATTTAAAAAAGGCTGGAACTACTAAAGTAGAAAAATTTGGTGATATTGAAGAAGCTAAAGAAGTTATCGCTGAATCTATTGAACGTTGGAACAATAAATAATTACAAAAAATATATAATAAAAAACCAAGCAATTAAATGCTTGGTTTTTAGTTTAGTCTATTTTTATTTTTTCCAATCTAATCTAAAAAGAATTTCTTTAAGCAATTCGTCTCTACTTTTACGCTTATTTAGTAACGTATTAACAATTATCTTAAAGCTTTTCTTATTATTAATACCTTCCCACTTGTTGTGCCCAATAGAGTCATTAAATATGATAATAAAATCAATATTTTTATTCTCCAAAGCATTATTAATTGCGTTAATAGTTTGAGTTGGTCCTGCATCAATAACCGATTCAATATTGTCAAAGAATTGTTCAAAAGAGCGAATAGTACCTTTATTTTTATGAATACCTCCCGCAACTATCATAATATTTTGGCTTTGAAGGATCTCAATTTCTTCAGGCGTAAATTTTTTTGATAGTTTCTTAACTAAACTGTTGCTTTGCTTTTTGGGGCTGGTGTATTTAACTCTAGGTTTATGAATAATAGAGTTAAGAATACTAGCATTTAAAGGTGTTGAGGAAGTATCTATTTTATTATCTTCGACGAATTTTCTTAATCTGTCGATATCCTCTTCTTGAGCTGGGGCGTATTTAGGTAAATCAGGTAAAGATTCCTTTTCTTTTTTAGGTTGCTCAGCCTTAGAGGTAATAATCCTGTCTTGTTCTAAAATATTCAATCGTTGATTGATACTATTGAAAAGTTGAGAAATAACACCTGGTGATAAATCTTCTACTTTTACGTCAAAAAGTGAGCTATTAACTTTTGCTAAAGTTGTCTCTTTTTTATCCTGAGTAGCAAGTAATGCTTCTCGTAAAAGATTATTTTCATCAACAAGAGATGAATTTTCTTTAGTTAGATATTGAACCTCACTTTCTTTTGCTACTAACTTCTCCCTAGTTTTATTAAGGTTTATAGATAGACTTCTTTTATCAGATTCTAGTTTTTCCTTAAACTTTACATCTATTGTGTTGTTAGCTGAAGTTTTTGCTTCTAATTCTAGGTCTTCCTTATCTTTTAGTAATTTAGTTACTTTATCCTCTAAATTACTAATAGTATCGTCCTTAGCACTTAGATCCTTTTTATTTTGATCAATATCTCCTGAGAGGGTAGATATTTGTTTGCGGAGTAAATCAAGATTATTCTTTTGGTCTGATTTACTTTTTCTTTTCCTTTCGTCAAATGAATCTATAGCTTTTTGTTGCTTTTTAACTAATTCTATTAGTTCCTCTTTAGAGTAGTCAATTAAAGGCTTATTTTTTACTTTTCTACTCTTTTTTGTCCTCTGAACTTTTTCGGCGGGATCTTTTTTAGCCTGTTTTTTTATAGGCTTAGTATTAATCCTTGTTAAGGCAATTCTTAAGCGAATCACTAATGAATTATTAATAGTCTTGCCAAGTTCTATGCAGTCGACTAGGGCTTGATAGTCATTTTCTGACAACCCTGCATTTAGTAGCTTGTCTTTCCCTATGGAAAGAACCTTCTGATACTCAAGCATTTTATTGCTCTTAGGGATCTTACTGAGCTCAGGCTCAGTAAAGTAAATTGATCTGGACATTCTCTTTGTCCTCCTTTTAAGAAAATTTCAATAGACTAAACTTAATTATTAAAGTACTAATCTATTGATTGATACTATATAATAACATCTTTTTCTAGATCAGTCAATATTTAAAAAGGTTTACTTTTTTCTAGTTATACTCTAAAATCTATATATGGAAAAGAGCGAATTGTTAAAAATTGCTAAAAAGCATTATGAAATAGATGAAGTAGTTAGACTTGAAGAGGCTATAGATTATGCGACAATAAAGCATGATGGTCAATTTCGTAAATCTGGTGAAAAATATATAACTCATCCACTTAGGGTTGCTGGAATTTTGATAAAATGGGGAATGGATATAGATTCCGTAATAGCAGGAGTATTACACGATGTTGTAGAGGATACAGAAACACCTTTAGCAGATATCGAGGAAAAGTTTGGTAAAAATGTCGCCTTTTTAGTGGATGGCGTAACAAAAGTTGGTAGGGCTAGAAGTGGAATGGATAATTTAGAAGCATACTTACCGCAAACTAAAGATAATTTATCTAAATTGTTAATAGCAGTTGGGCAAGATATTCGTGTGATAATTATAAAACTTGCAGATAGACTTCATAATGTGCAGACTTTAGAGTATATGCCCCCAGAAAAACAGAAAAAAATAGCTAGAGAAAGCTTAGATGTTTTTGCGCGCATCGCTGATAGGCTTGGTATGGGGCGAGTAAGGATGGAGATAGAAGAAATAGCTTTCTCATATCTTAGACCTAAAGAATATAATAGGTTAAAAAATGAAATGAGAAAACGGCTAGGGAAATCAACTAGGAAACTTGGCCGTGTTCGTGAAGATGTAGAAAACCAACTTAAAAAAGCAGGTATAGACTTTAAGATATCTGGAAGAGTAAAGAGTATTTATTCTTTGCATAAAAAATTGCAAAAAGCTGGAGAAATTGATCAAGTATACGACTTAATGGCTTTACGTATCATTGTTAAAAATAAGGAAGATTGCTACCGTGTTTTAGGTGTTCTTCATACTATGTATAAGCCAATGATTGAACGTATTAAGGACTATATTTCAATGCCAAAACCTAATGGGTACCAATCATTACATACAACTGTTATCACGCCAAGTAAATTGATTGCTGAATTTCAGATACGTACTGAAGATATGCATGAATTTGCCGAGAGAGGTTTGGCTGCTAGCTTCCATTACCATGAACAAAAATCATCTAAAAATTACATATCGGGAGCTACCTCTATTCAGAGAGGTCTACCTGATCAAGAAATAAAGGGTAATGGAGGATTAACTAATGAACTCCAGTGGGTCGTACAAATGCAAGATGTAGCACAACGGCTACGTGATGGGGAAGAAATTTCCAGTGATCAATTACAAGTAGATATTTTTGGTGATAGGATTTTTGTATATTCACCAAAAGGTGATATATATAACTTGCCAGAGGGTGCTTTACCATTGGATTATGCCTATATGGTTCATTCAGATATAGGGAAACATGCTTATGCTTTTAGAGTTAATGAAAAGATACATGCTTTTGATAAACCTTTACAAGAGGGGGATGTGGTTGAGGTGTTGACTCGTAAAAACCAAGAGCCAAAGGCTGATTGGCTTGATTTAGTTACAACTTCTCATGCTAGAATAAAATTACGGTCACAGCTTAAGCGTAAAGGAATTATAGAACCTACTTCAAACGCTACAGCCATACAAGCACGGAAGCAGGCAGAAAAAAAGAAAATTTAAAAAGACTACTCACTATAAGTAGTCTTTTTAAATTGATTAATTTTATTTTTCGCAAAATTCTCGTTTTCCTTCTAGACATACAATGTTATTACTTTGTTTAGAGTTTTCTGCCTGCAGCGTTCTTATATCTTCATATAAACCTTGTGCATATCTAAAGAAGAAAAAGATAAAGAATAATGTTAATATAATTGTATTAAGTATTGGTATAATTAGAGTAATATTATTCTTTTGACAGCATTTTTTCTTCGTAATATTATTATTCCGTGTATTAAAATAATAAGCATAAGAATAATTAATGTGTAAATAGACTTTTTAAAAAGTTTATGCTAAAATGAGAACAGGAATTTTTGTAAATAAAAAGGAGATAAAATGTCTAAAAAAATTGCTATAAATGGTTTTGGTCGAATTGGACGCAATGCCTTTAAGCTTGCTTTTGAGCGAGATGATATAGAAGTAGTAGCGATTAATGATTTAACTGATACTAAAACTCTTGCTCATTTATTAAAATATGATTCTACCTATGGTCAATATTTTCATGATGTAGACTATACGGATAATAGTTTAAAAATAAACGGTAAAGAAATCCGTGTGTATGCAGAGCGTGAACCTAAAAACCTACCTTGGAAGGAATTGGGTATTGACGTAGTTATTGAAGCTACAGGACTTTTTGTTGACCCAGCTAAAGCTAAGGTTCATTTAGAAACAGGTGCTAAGAAAGTTATAATTTCTGCTCCAGCTAAAGGTGAAGGTGCTAAATTTGTTGTTCTAGGAGTTAATGAACAAGAATTGACACTAGATGATGATATTATCAGTAATGCAAGTTGTACGACAAACTGTATCGCTCCTGTAATGGCTATACTTGAGAGGGAATTTGGTATTGAAAAATCATTAATGACAACCGTACATTCATATACTGCTAGCCAAAGGCTAATTGATGCTCCAGCAAAAGATTTAAGAGAGGCACGTGCGGCTGCTGAAAATATTGTTCCCACATCAACAGGTGCAGCAATTGCAACAGCTAAAGTTATACCTTCTTTGAAAGGTAAGTTTGATGGACTTAGTGTACGTGTACCAACTATAACTGTTTCACTTAGCGATATAACTGCTCTTCTAAAAAGAGACACTACAAAAGAAGAATTAAATGAAGTATTTAAAAAAGCTTCAAAAGAACCATTTTACCAAGGTATTTTGGCCGTAAGTGAAGAGCCTTTAGTTTCTTCTGATTTCAAAGGTAATTCACATAGTTGTATAGTTGACCTAGAATTAACTAATGTCGTTGGTGGCAATTTAGTAAAAATTGTTGCTTGGTATGATAACGAATGGGGATATTCAAATCGTTTAGTTGAGCTTACAGCTGATGTTGCAGCTAATGTGTAAGGGGAAAAAGTGAAAATTTATATTGGCTCAGATCATAGGGGATTTTACTTAAAAGATAAAGTTGAAGAATATTTAAAGGTTAGGGGTTATGATGTTGAAAATATTGGTCCAGACAACTATAACCCTGAGGATGATTTTCCAGAATTTGCACAAAAAGCTGCTATTAAAATTAAAACTAGCGACGATCAAGACCCTAGAGCTATATTAATGTGTGGTGGTGCACAAGGTATGGGAATGGCCGCAAATAGATTTAAGGGCATTAGGGCTTCTGTTGTTTGGGATACTGAAGAAGCTAAATGGACTCGTAACGATAATGACAGCAATGTTTTATGTTTACCAGCACGGATATTTGATAAACCTGAAGCTAAGCTAGATTTATATAATGTTCTAGATACTTGGCTTGAAACTCCCTTTTCTGGAGCTACAAGATTTATTAGAAGAAATAAGCAAATTGATGAGGTTTAGTAATGGCGACAATTACACCAGCTATATTGGCAGGAAGCCAAGAAGAATATAAATATCAAATTGAAAGAATTGCTAATTTTGCAGAGCGTATACATATAGACATTACTGACGGTATGTTTGCCCAAAACTATACTATACCTGAAAACCAAGTATGGTGGCCGCCAGAAATAAAGGCAGATATTCACATGATGGTATCTCGCCCTAGCGACCATTTAGCAACTATTATAGCTATGAATCCTAATATGGTTATTTTTCATGGTGAATGTGAGGAAGAGCTAGCTCCAATTTTTCGTAAACTAAAAGAAGAAACTATGATCAAGCCAGCTGTAGCGTTATTGCGCTCTACTGTGCCAGAAACTATTGCTGATGCTATTAAAGAAGCTGAACATGTACTTATTTTTAGTGGCAATCTTGGCGAAATGGGTGGAAGAGCTAATATGATGCAACTAGAAAAAATTAGATTAGTGAAAGAAATTAATCCTAATGTTGAAATTGGTTGGGATGGTGGCGCTAACTTATCTAATGTATTTAACTTAGTGCAATCAGGCGTTGATGTTGTAAACGTGGGGGCTGCTTTTGCTCAATCACCTGAGCCAGAACAGGTATATAAGGCTATGGTTGATGAGATTAATCGTAAAGGGGTATTTTAGAGCAAATGCAAATTCCTAAAATATTAACTATAGGTGCAGCTGTTCAAGATGTTTTTTTAGGTAATTCTGATGAATTTAATTTAATATCGGCAGATCCAGAGCATGATTTTGTTAGTTTAGGTTTAGGATCGAAAATAGATTTAAATCAGATAAATTTTGCAACTGGAGGAGGAGCAACCAATGTTGCCATAACTTTTGCTAGACAAGGCTTGAAGACTAGCTTTATGGGAATTATAGGTGATGACGTTGCCGGTAATATAATATTGAGGAATCTAGATGAAGAATTTATCGATACTTCAAGAGTAGAAATTGATAAATTACGCTCAACAGATTATTCAACTATATTATTAGCACCAAATGGGGAAAGAACAATATTAACTTATCGTGGTGCTTCTAGTCATATTCATGCTAATAATTTTAAACTTACTGAAGGTGAATTTGATTTTATTTATATAACTAATTTAGCTGGTAGGTTTGACGCGATTAGAAAAATATTTACGCAAGCTAGTAAAACTAATACAAAAATAGCTTGGAACCCTGGTAGTAAAGAATTATCGCAGCCCGAAAAAGTTAAAACTTTATTAGATGATGTAGAACTGCTAATAATTAATAAACAAGAAGCTCAAGAGCTATTTTCCGGAGAAAGTATAGAAGAATTATTAAGAGCTGGACTATTATTTGTTAGAAATATCATTATCACTGACGGGCAAGATGGCGTATGGGCCAGTGACGGCAAAAGCATCGTAAGGGCAGGCATGTACGAAGACGTTAAAGTTATAGATAGGACTGGAGCAGGTGATGCTTTCGGCTCGGGCTTTGTATCCCAATGGGTGCAAGGAGCGTCTTTATCGGAAAGTATTTTATTTGCTAGTGCTAACTCAACATCTGTTATTCAATATGTAGGATCTAAAGACGGTATTCTTAAAAAGAATGCAAAATTACACAGTATGCCTATTATGGAGAAAAGTATAAAATGATGAAGTTTAACCTTGGTAGTCTACTTGGTTTGCAAGGTGTAAAATTAAAACAATTTAATTACAACTTACAGTCTTTAGAGAATAAAACAGGTAAAGATTTCAGTATTTCTGCACATATAATGGCCTTACAGTATAGTAGATCAATAGAAGCACTTAAAGAATTAGGTTTTTACGACAATGATGTTACCTGTTCTGAAATCTCTGGGGCGCTAAAAAATAAAATTTTAGGCGAGAAGAATTTAGAAACTTCTAATAAGGAAATATTTTGGCAGAAATATAAAAATACAGTCATTTTTTGCCAGGATGATATAGTTTCAGTAAATAAAAGGGATGTCCTTTATTATATAGATAATCATAAGAGATCTTTTAATGGGTTTAGAACAGAGCTTAAAAAAGAAATTATAGAATTATTTAATGCTAAAGTCCCTAATATGAATAAAGAACAAATTGAAAATAAAATATTTTAAGGAGAATAAATGAGATATCAAATTTGCGTATCAGGTGCTGCAAATGGTGACAGCGTTGAAGCTTCTGCTACATTGGCTTATAGGCTTGGTAGAGAGATTTCAAAACAAGGTAAAATATTAACTACTGGTGCTACAGTAGGTCTGCCACATTATGCTGCTATTGGGGCAGTTAGTGTTAAAGGTAGGACTGGTTTAAGTGTGGGATTTTCACCAGCATCTAGTTTTCGCCAGCATGTTAATACTTATAAATTACCGTTTAAACCATTCGATTATATTAATTTTACAGGCATGAATTATGTAGGTAGAGATACCCACTTAGTGCTTTCTAGTGATGCAGTAATCACAGTAGGTGGTAGAATGGGAAGCCTACATGAGCTTGCTACAGCCCTAGAAGCTAGAAAGGTTGTAGCAGTACTTACAGGATCTAAAGGTTTAGCAGATTACACAGAGACATTACTTGAGAATGTAGAAGCCCCTAATAGTAAAGATGTCATTTTTGATAGTAACCCTGAAAGGTTAGTGCAGAAAGTTATTAAAAGGCTAGATGAAAGAAATAGAGATTTTATAGCCCCAGAAGATGATAGCCATCTGACAATTAAGCGTTCAGGTAATGGATAAAAAATACCCCTCTTTAAAGAGGGGTATGTATTTTTATCGGAGTAGGATTTTTTCCCAATTTTGTTTCTTGAAATCTTTGAATGAAATATCTACAAATGAATGATTCTGTTTAATTTCATCATCCCTATAAGTGATTGAATCTATATTAAATAGCCCCTTATAAGGAGTATTTGATTGGCAAAAACAGAATGCTTCAACTTCCTTATTTGGGCCTACTTGCTTCCAGTAGCGTACTTGTCCTCCAATGAAAACATCTTGACATTTATCCATATAGGTTATTCTACGGTTAATCCGTTCAGTGATTAGCGTAGCTAAGTCTACGAGATTTTTATAAACATCGCGATGTAATCCTACAATATAGGCATCAGTTCCATCGTTAGGAATATGAATACTTACATCCTGTAGTTTGTTCTGAATACTAATCAAGGTCTTATTAAATAAAGACGTTTGTGAGATTCTCCACTCAGATTCATTCAAGAAAAACAGCATTTCGGACTTTTTACCGTCTTGCCAGTCTGTCCAAGAGAATGAAATATCTCCTGACTGTTTTTTGGATTCTTCAAAATCCATCAAGCAGTTTCTTAAGAAGTTCTGTGTTACTCCAATTAACATATTAATGTACCACGCCATTTCGTATGACGTACCTTTCTATTTTTGCCTTTCTAAAGGCAGAATACATTATACAATAAAATAATAAGTAAGTCAATATGTATATAGATTAATATTATTTATAAAAATATTATTGACATTTTAGTATTTTTATGATACTATATTCACAGATTTGCATAAAAATCAAAAATAAAAACAAAATAAATATAAAATAAAAAAGGAGCGTAATGAGTTCAGCTGCTGAAATACTAGTGGTTATACTATCAATTGCATTAGCAGTTTTTATTATTCTAGGTATAATTTGTTTTATTCTTATTATACGTGTTACAAGGCAAATAGGCGATATTACAAAAAATATGCAAAACATATCTAGTGGGATTGATAATATTGTGCAAAACTTTGCTCAAATATCATCACCGATCATAATAATGAAAACAGTGCTGGATTTATTTAAAAAAT
>QWCL01002325.1_pt1 | contig 10077 bp, 5 predicted proteins | sample 1972551 | NCBI WGS metagenome assembly QWCL01 (sample SAMN09866709, study PRJNA288562) | Human oral metagenome isolate term2_saliva, whole genome shotgun sequencing... | isolation source: mouth | host: Homo sapiens | place: USA: California
GAGCAATCCTTGCACACTGTTGCTTGGAATTTCCCAAATGCGGAAGAATCCGAGAATGTGGTCAATGCGATAAGCCGTGAAATACTCCGCCATTTTTGCGAATCTGCGTTTCCACCAGCGATAACCGTCTTGCTTCATCACTTCCCAGTTGTAAGTGGGGAAACCCCAGTTTTGTCCGTTAGCAGAGAAAGCATCGGGTGGCGCACCGGCTTGACCATTCATGTTGAAATAATAGGGTTCAATCCAAGCTTCAACCGAGTTGCGCGAGATGCCGATGGGAATATCGCCCTTAAACATCACCCCTTTGCTGCGTGCGTAGTCGCTAGCAGCAAGAAGTTGCACGTGCAAGAGATATTGTATATAATAGTAGTAAGCCACCGACTCCCAAACCTTACTTTCGGGTGCGCAAAGTTTCTCTATTTGGGTTGATTCGTAGGTGCTGTGTTCAGGCCACTTACTGAAATCGGGAGTACCATATTTATCGCGAAGATAGGAGAAAGCCGCATAAGGACGCAACCAATGTGCGTTGTTGTCCAAGAAAGCGGTAAACTCTTTCGTCTTGAGCAACTCTTTTCCGGTTTCTCTGAATGAAAGCAACAAATAGTCGCGCTTCAGTTTATTGACTCGGTCGTATTCCACTTGAGGAAGCGCGTTGAGTTCACGAAATTCTTTGTCGAATTGTGCTTGTTGCGCCGCATTTTTCAACTTTGGCACTTCTCTCAAGTCCACATACATTGGGTGGAAAGCATAGATGGAGATGGAGTTGTAAGGATAAGAATCCACCCACGTTCCCGTAATTGTGGTGTCGTTGATGGGCAAAATCTGCAACGCCTTTTGTTGAGTCGCCACTGCCCAGTCCACCATTTTCTTCAAATCTCCGAAGTCGCCCACACCCTGACTACCTTCGCTGCGGAGCGAGAAGACAGGAACGGCAGTACCTGCCACACGTGGGTGAATGTTGGAGAAATAAAGTTCTATTTCAGGTGCAAAATAGTGCACACCTTCAGCGAGTTCAGGCACCACCAACAGGCGATTGTTGCCGCCTTCCCATTCTTCCACCTTGCCATTGCTGTCTACCGCCACAAATTTATAGTCATAGGCTTTAGCAAATTGTTGCGCATCGAGAGTCAGTTGCCAGTGGTTTGCCGCCACTTCTTCAAAAACGATAGCCCCTGTGGGTTGCCATGCGCCCAAAGCCTTACCTTCGCCCAAGATAGCGAGTTTCAGTCCGCGCTCACGGAGTGTGGGACAAAGCACACGCAGCGTGTAGGTAGATTTAGCCAAAGAAGCTGAAGCCGGATGCCCCTTTCCGAAATCTCCTGAAAAGGCGAGCGAGAAGAGCGCATTGTGTTGAGGTAAATCGCGCCAGTTGTCATTGGCAAAATAAGCAGCTTCTACTTGACTTTCGGCGTGAATGATGTGTCGCTGTGCACCACGTTCTTGGCGTACGCGTTGATGTCCACGCCACACACTGTATCGATAAGTCACCAATTGTCCGGCATGACGATCAGACAATTTGACGGTAGTCTCCCAGTGTTGGCCATCTTCGGTGGATAGAGCGACAGGCTGATTAGCATTGCCATCGATTTCAACAGCAATGTACTCTCCCCATTGAGTGAGATAATTGAGTTGGAAGTGGATAATCATATTGCGTTACTTTTGGTTCAATTTTATCTTGTGACTTCTTTTCTAAGAAAGTGCCATTCGGTCTCCAAAAATACAAACTTCTTTCGACTTAGCGTACTTTTTTACCCTAAAAATGCAATGCGAACTCAACAAATTTATTCCGTAGAGCTCAATCTCACTATTTTCGTGGATACTAAAGCCAATGAACTATCACTTGGTCTAAAATCCTGCTCGAATGATTGACAATTTAATATCCAATTTAGATTAAAGCACAACAACTCCTCGCCACAAATGAGCGAGGAGTTGTTGTATTATCAGAACAAAAACAAGGGGATAGCGCGAAAAACAATCCCCATAGAGAGGCATTATTCCCAACCCAGAGCGGAAGCACCGAGTACGGCTGCTTCAGAACCTTTAAGTGTGGAAATGAGGAGTTTAGCCTTAATCTTAAAAATCTTGAGCACGTGTTCGTCATATGCACGACGAAGTGGCTCCATCAAGTATTCGCCAGCCTTGGCAAGACCGCCGAAGAACACAAAAGCTTCGGGAGTGTTGAAAGTGGCAAAGTCTGCGCAGGTGCGTCCCAGGAGTTGACCTGTAAATTCAAAGATTTCGAGCGCGATTTTGTCGCCTTTCTCTGCTGCTTGGAACACATCAAATGAAGTGATTTTTTCGGGATCGATGTCGCGAAGAGGAGAGGGAGCGTCAGACTTTGACAAGAATTCGCGTGCAGTGCGTGCCACACCCGTAGCCGAGCAGTACGTTTCAAGACAACCCTTGCGACCGCAACCACATTGGCGACCAGCTTCAGAGTGGTCAATCACCACGTGACCGAGTTCACCGGCAAAACCGTCAGAACCATAAACCACACGACCATCGACAACGATGCCTGAACCGACACCAGTGCCAAGGGTAATCATAATAAAGTTTTTCATACCACGTGCCACACCATAGGTCATTTCGCCCAGTGCAGCAGCGTTAGCATCATTCGTCACGCGAACAGGGATGCCAAGTGCTTCTTCAAAGAGGTCACAAATGGGAATTTCCCCTTGCCAAATGAGGTTGGCAGCGCGTTCGATGGTGCCATTATAGAAATTGCCACTTGGCGCACCGATGCCCATACCACGAATGTTGTCAATGCCACCCACCACATCGAGTGCAGGTTGCAAGGCTTTCACAGCAGCGGCCACGTAGTCGTTGATGTCGGGATAGTCTTTGGTAGCAATGACTGTTTGCGCGAGAATCGTTCCACGCTGATCTACAATACCGAATACGGAGTTCGTGCCGCCCATATCGAGGCCAATCACGTAAGGTTTATCGATGATTTCTTCCATAATGGATTATTATTGTGATGTATTATACAATGTTGTGGAGCCCAAATAGCTCATTTCAGTGCTGCAAATATAAAAAGAAAAAACGAACTCTCCAACGCTTAACATAGTATTTTTACAAGTAGACCTGACATTTTCAAACAGTTGGATAGGTATTGCGGAGAAAGAGAGGAGAAACGAAAGGCGCACAGGAGGAAGAATAAAAAAGCGTGCGCACATCAAAAATAAGCGTGAACAAACCTTTGCAAAGTACGGAGTTTTTGTAACTTTGCATTGAAAATCTTTAACCCAAATCGGTCATTAGATTCTGAACAGATTTCATTAGGTTGTTGAGCAGGTTGTTTACCGTTGGTTCGAAGGCGTAGCGGGCTACGGCGAGAACGAACGAAAAACAAGATGCTAACAAGAAAATGAAAGATGACAGGAAGTTATCTTTTCAATTACGAACGTACTATAACGGTCTAATGACCGATTGGGGTTTAACGTTAGAAACTCTCATTTATGAAACATCTCGTCGCCTTTATGGCCTGTGCTGCCAGTTGTTTGTGCGCTTCTCAGGCTTATGCAAGTGATTTGAACCCCTCGATGCACCTGCAAGAGGACACTGTTGCCAAAACACCAACGGCCTTTTCCAGATCGTTGGAAGAAGCACCTGCTTGCACCTCAAAGGAGGGAACTCCAAAAGTGGAAGCACCCTTCAAACCCACGGTAAAACTGGGTGGTTGCATTATGACGCAGTACTCGACAACAGACCGTGAAAATCTAGCCACCGATGGCGGTTTCAATGTACGCATTGTGCGTGCCTTAGCCAATGGTATGGTCTGGAAAGATGTGGCTTATCGCTTGCAATTAGAACTCAGCGGTGCGCCTGGCGTGGACAGAGGACCGAGAGTACTTGATGCCTACACCGAATGGACGCGATACAAAGAATGGCAACCTCGTTTGGGACAATTCAAGCGTTGCTTTGGTTTCGACAACCCTATTCACCCTATGATGGTGGGGTTCGGCAGTTTCTCACAAATTGCCATAAAATTGCAAAGCATCGGCGACCGAATTGGCGAACACGTGTCTAATGGTCGCGACGTAGGTTTTCAAATGCAAGGAGACCTGTTGCCAATGAACGACGGCCATCGATTGTTGCACTACCAAGTGGGTGTTTACAACGGTCAAGGCACCAACCACAAGGATATTGACCGCCACAAGGATTTGATTGGTGGATTGTGGGTAATGCCCACAAAAGACTTGCGCATCGGTGCGTTTGGATGGAATGGCTATTACACCGACGAGAAAAATCCCAAGAACACGCTGCGCCGTGCGCGCTACGACATAGGTTTCACCTACGAAGGTGCGTGGAGTGCACGTGGAGAATATGCTCACAGCGTAGGGGGAACAACTAAAGGTGGACCCACAGAAAGCGATGGTTGGTATGCTATGGTGGGAGTGCCAGTGCCACAATGCAAGGGTTTGAAAGTTTATGGTCGCTGGGACTGCTATCGCGATGATGCCACGCGCTGGAACAGTTTGATAACCAACTGGGGACTTGCCCTCAATTACTATCTCGGCAAACAATATGTTTTGCAATTGAACTACACGCACACAGTAGATCGCAATTTGGCGGTGCGTGGTGGCCATTACAACACCCTAGACTTGCAAGTGAGTGCTAAATTTTAGTTGCTGACACCCAATCGGTCATTAGACCGTAAAAATATTACTGGTTATTGAAAAGGTTACTTCCTGCCATCTTTTCTTGTTGGCATCTTGTTTCTCGGGCGTTCTCGACGTAGCTCGCTACGCCATCGTTCATACGGTAGACAATCTACTCAACAATCAAATAAAATTTCCTTCTGCTGTTGAATTGGAGTTCATCTTCTAGCGCTTGTTCAGTGACAACGTAAGATGGAGCATAATATACTGACGTAGATTATTATATATGCTCTCTGTATTGCTTTGTGCATTCACAAAACGTACTACATTCTTGCGCTGTCCAAGTAGATCGAAAGCCTCAAGGCTTATAGAGAACTTATTGGAAAAAGCCTTGGTGAGGTTCGCATTCCAGATAAACTCGTTGTCGTTCATTGACTCATCGTTGTATCCTCGGCGGCTAATGGTGCGTAAGTCTGTTTGCAAACGCATTGACCAAGGAAGTTCCGCATAAACGCTTACATGAGAACCGAAGGTTGTTGCATGAAGTGGCTTAAAATTATCGCGAATAGAAGCCGAACGAAGATAATGAACATACGGAGCTAGTTCACCGCGTATCCTTGTATTTGGAATAGTAAATGAATAGTTTATTTCCTCAATGAAATAATAGTTATGCACCGTGCTTGGTTTGTCAGCTTCTTGAAGCGATAGCCCATTGTATTCTACACTTTTCGTGTAGTTGAAGGAAATTTTATTGGTGAGTTTATGGGTGTATCTGGGAGTGAGAAACACTGCGTCTTCCAAAGAGGCTTGCAGGTACTGATTGCCGTTGACACTTCTAAACTTGGATGTTGTTACCCCTGTACGCTCATTGTATAACAACATGGAAGAGGTGAGCCCATCGGTGTAGGTGTAGTTCATATTCACCGTATGATTGTGTCTCATTGTTGGAGCCCAATAGAATCTGCCATTTATCTTGTGTTGAGTGATATTATCGAGTTCTGGGTTGCCTTGTACCACTAATAGAGGATTTATATCATTTGTTTGTGGCACAAGAAGCAGCATCATAGGCATTTCATGCTTAAGTTCATAGCTAAAACTATAATTATAGCCTGTTTGTCCACCTAGCCAAGTAGCAAAACGCACATTTACGTCTGGGAAAAATTGAGAGCGGTAGACGGTTTGGTCATTATTCTTCTGAAAAAAGTTCAATTTTCGATGCTCATAGCGTAGAGGAATACTTACGTTTAAGTCATACTTGCCTTTTTGGAACATATAACCTAGTTCCCCTACAAGGTTGTTTCCCCAGTCTTGGTATGATTTACTATTGCGTGAGTCATTTGCTTGCTGTAAAAGATCATTATTAGGCAATTTCTCTACATCAGATTGTAGCGTCCATCCAGGCAAATGGTGTAGTTGATAAAATTGGTCGCTAGAATTTAATTGATTGTGTTCGTAGGATAGCTTTCCACTGAAACTATGATAATCGCTCCAACGGAGAAGGTAATTAGCTTGCGCAGTCCATGTCCATTGATCATGGTCCTCGTTTCGATATTGATGTTGTGATTGTTTTTGTGCATTACGTATGTAATCTACATGCCGCAACGAAAAATTCTCTTGCGTGGTACGTGCTCGATAGGCTGATGCGTTTAAGGTTAGCTTATCGTCAGTGTGTGGTATGTCGATACTTTTCTCTATTTCGAGCTTTGCATTGGTTATTGTGGTTGGTGCAAAAGACAATACATTAGCATGACTAATACCGTATGCGTTGAGCGTTTCACCAAGAGAAAATAGACGAATGCTATCGCTCCAAGATTTACCTAGGAGGTTACTGACATTGCGGTCGAATGAAGCACCACTGTTTTCTGAGTGGTTCTTCAATGTGACCTTAGAGAACGAAGGTTTGATGGTAAATCTCCATGGAGTAGTAGAAAACAACGAGAGAGAATGCTCTGTTTGAAAAGAAAAGTTTCTACTACTACTGCTAGATGTACCGAGTTGAAAAATATGATATTTATCGTAGAATTGCTGAACTACTTGCTTCAAATCTACATCTTCTTTACTCCATTGTATGCGTGTTTTCCCCTCCAATGAATAGCGTCCTTCACGCTCATCAACATTGTAGAGAACACCCGCATTATAGAAATCTTTTTGCCCAATACCATTGTCAATATTGTAGAACTGACCGTTACGGGTTAGCTCTTCGTTGTGGTTGGTGTTATTAGCTCCTGCAAAGACAGACCAACGATGAAAATCATTTATCTTAAGTCCTAATGCTCGTCCATAATAGCGTTTGTCCGTGCCTGCTGCCGCATCTATGCTGGACAAAAAGTTGGAGTGGTAGTCTGGTTTCAGTCGAATGTCCATCACCAAACCTTTGAGTTCGCGTTCGCGCTCAAAGAGTGATGTCTTATCTTTCTCTTTCTCATACACTTTCACGTGCTTCACCATAAAAGCTGGCAGATTTTCAAGCAAAGTCTTTCGGTCGTTGTTGAAGAAATCTTTACCATTGAGCAAAAGCGTTTCTACTTTTCTTCCATTGGACAGAATCTCACCATCGTTGCTGATGGTAAGACCTGGCATTTTCTGTAAGATGTTTTGCAACACAAAACCTTGCTGAGTGATAAAAGCATCAGCATTATAGACTAAAGTATCGTTGTTAAAATAAAACTTGAGCTTTGTTGCAGTCACTAGAGCTTCACCCAACTCTGTTGTTTTTTCTCTTAGTTTACGTTTAAGAGCGAACTTGCCGAGAAAAATTTCGCTTTCTCTACGATAAAATTTAATCTGTATAGGAGCGTATAGGGTATAATAGTCGGGATGGCTTACACGGATGATGTAAGAACCTTCACGTTCAACAACTGCTTTAGCAAAGGTTTTGTATCTGGGTTTTTCTCCTTCTAATGACGCCCATCCATCGGAGATAAAGCTACTATCTTTTGCTAGCAGATGTACCGTAAGTAAGGAGTCGGCTGCAATATTAGTATTCGTAATATAGTCTACGACGCGTGCGAATACAAGCTTTTGCGAATAGGCATTGCTAAAACCAAGGGCTAGAGAAATTAAAAGGATAGAGAGATACTTCATGGGCTAGAAGGAAGATAAGGGGTATAAAAACAGATGTAATCACCCGAGTTTGGAGAAAAGTTCATGGTGTGGGTTCGTTGCAAATATAGAAACTTAATTCGAAATGAACAAATTTTCCCGAGAAAAGTATAAAAATAAGAATCCGTTGTAGAATCATGTAGAGTCAGCCTGCAATTTGACCTATACGCCTTAATTTATTGCACTCTCTACGTTGAGTTTATATTTCTGGCAATAAACTTCATAATACTGACCATTCTGATTTCTGAGGCATTAGGCCGTAGGACTTTTATACCCCACTCCCCTACTCTCATTGCATAGAAGCCCAAACAGTTCTTTCATCAACACGTTATCCATCACAAAACAACGTAATGTTTTTCACAAAACAACGTGTGGTTTTTCATAAAACAACGGCTTGTTTTACACAAAACGACGTGTTGTTTTTCATAAAACGACACGTCACTTTTTTCAAATGACGGGTCGTTTTGGATGAAGGCGCTGAAGATGAAGGCGCTGAAATTGCAATAAGTCTATCGGAAAACGTTCACAGGAGATGGATACTTTACAATTGTGAAAATACCTATAATCACTTCCCCTCGCGCGCACGCGTGTACGCGCGCTTCCAAGAGTTTTTATCTTTTTGCTGTCACAAGTGTCACAGACTTCACCATAAACCACTGAGAAACAAGAGATTAAACATATATTTAAGATATATTTAAGATATATTTCAACAAATCGCGAAATATATAGTGTCGAATCACGATAAAACAACAAAGAAAAAAGGGCTTATTGCCCCTTTGTTTTTCCCTTTTTCTCGGTTTTATTGCTCTCATTTTGGAAACGAGTGTGACACTTGTGACAGCAAAAAATAAACATTGCTGTTGGAATGCGCGCTACGCGTGTGCGCGAGAAAGTTCAGCTCGCTCCTCCTCCCTTGCTTTCTGACACTGTCATTGCGCAGCGCAATTCCACATCGTCATCTTCTGGTTTTGAAAACTACAAATGGCAAAATAAAATGATTTGAAAATATATTGTCGCTTTTCCGCGATTTTTTCACTCTTTGGAGCAATATCTCCCCATATACTTATAGGGGCGCACCAATGATGCGCGCTCCACCCTTCATTTCCACTTTCACGGCGAAAGCCAAACCAAATATATTACTCCCCAATCGGTCATTAGACCGTAAAAGTGCTGGTCAGGCAATGTCCACTATTTATTGAACCACACTGGCACGGTCACCATCACAGGAGATGGAACTCCACCACGGCGTCCAGGTTTCCACTTGGGCATATGTTGCACCACCGAAACGATTTGGTGCTCCAAAGCATCATCAAGGTGCTTGGTGATTTTCACATCGGTGACGTTGCCATCGCGCTGCACCACAAACGACACTTCGATGACGCCATTCACCCCTCGACGCTGTGCGCCTCCTGAGAAAACGATGTGCTCATCGAGATATTTCACCAAAGCCACCATACCTCCAGGAAATTGCGGCATCTCCTCCACCACTTCTGTTGCGGTGAGTTGAGGTCCTTCCACGGGTAAATCTTTTTTATCGGCATTGTGATGAATGTCCTGATCGGTCAGTTCGTCATTGGGTTTGAGTTTGCTATCATCGGGGCCGTCAATGCCTATGGGTGATGATTGCACAGGTTCATCGACAACGACAGGCGTCCCATTCTTCCCTCCAGGAGTGGTGATGACACGAGACACAGCTCGACCAGCCGACACTCGTTTGCGCTCAAAACCATCGCGCGCATCGAGTGGGCGCAATTGTTTGACCTCTTGTTGAATTTCGGAAGCCATCTCTTTCACCTTCTGGTAAGCCACAAAACCCACGGCTCCTCCGATGGCGAGAAAAACCAACAACACAGAGAGAAACACATACATCACGCGACGATAACGAAGCCCTGTTTCCTTTCGGATGACATAGGCACCGTATGCTTTATTACGGCCTTCAAAGACCATATCGCACCATTGTTGTGAAAATAAATCGGTATTCCTCACGTTATGCTGTTATGAAACTCTGCTACGTAGTGCAAAGAGTTTGTTCAAGAATTACACCAAAAAGTTCAGTACGAACTCGTTTATCAACGACTTTTGAATGGCTTGCTTCTCACTTCGATGAAAGAATGCACCATCGTCATCGTTTTTCGTGGCAAAAGTACTGCCAAAAAGGAAAATATGTACTAACTTTGTCCCTATATTTTATCTTTGAAATGAAAGAAAGTCTAATTCTCGCGCTATTTTCTATACTTGTGCTCAATCTGCAAGCTCAAGAAAGCAATTCGGCCTACCGAGTGTTGCAACTGCCCACCTCAGCTCACGTGATGGCAGTGGGTGGAGAAAATATCACGCTCAACGAGGACGACCCTGCGCTTGTGCAGCACAATCC
>QWCL01001734.1_pt1 | contig 10074 bp, 5 predicted proteins | sample 1972551 | NCBI WGS metagenome assembly QWCL01 (sample SAMN09866709, study PRJNA288562) | Human oral metagenome isolate term2_saliva, whole genome shotgun sequencing... | isolation source: mouth | host: Homo sapiens | place: USA: California
AAAAGTAAATCTTGGACTGGATCTTCAAGGAGGATTTGAGGTACTATACCAAGTAGAACCTCTTAAAGAAGGTCAAACTATAGATGAAGCAGCTGTTAAGGCAACTGCCGACACTATTAGTAGACGTATTAACATACTTGGGGTAAGTGAACCGGTTATTACTGTTGAATCAGGAAATAGAATTCGTGTTGAACTTGCAGGGGTAAAAGACCAAGAAACAGCTCGTAAAGTATTATCAACGCAAGCGAACTTAACTATTCGTGATATAGAAGATAAGGTACTGTTAGACGGTTCTGATTTGGAAGAAAACGGAGCATCTCAAGGATTCGATCAAAATAACAAACCTGATGTTAACTTGAAATTAAAAGATGCTGATAAATTTGGTAATATTACTTCAGAAATCAGTAAACGTCCTCAAGGTCAAAACTTAATGGTTATTTGGATGGACTTCAATGAAGGAGATTCATTTAAGGCTGAAGCGGCTAAAGAGAAACCTAAATATGTTTCTGCGCCACAAGTAGCACAAACTATTAACTCAAAAGATGTTCAAATTACTGGTAACTTTACTGTTAAAGAAGCTAAAGAAATGGCAGCGTTATTAAACTCAGGTGCTTTACCTGTAAAATTAACAGAAATTTACTCTAACTCTGTAGGAGCTCAATTCGGTGCTGATGCGTTAAATCAAACAGTATATGCAGGAGCTGTAGCTTTAGCAATTATTTGTTTATTCATGTTAGTTATTTATCGTGTTCCTGGATTCGTAGCGAGTGTAATGATGGTCGCATACGTATATATTACGGTAGTATTCTTCAATATGATTTCAGGTGTATTAACACTTCCTGGTATTGCAGCCTTAATTCTTGGGGTTGGTATGGCGGTCGATGCTAATATCATCATGTACGAAAGAATTAAAGAAGAAGTACGTGCAGGCTATCCATTGAAAAAAGCATATTTAGATGGAGCTAAGCAGTCGTTATGGACAATCTTTGACTCGCAGTTTACTACAGTTATTGCTGCGATAGTACTATTTATCTTTGGTACAAGTAGTGTTAAAGGTTTTGCGACAATGTTATTACTATCAATACTTGTCAGCTTTATAACAGCGGTATTTGGTACAAGATTATTACTTAGCTTATTAGTAAACTCTAATATTTTTAACAAACACCCAGGCTACTTCGGTGTTAGTAAGAAGAGCATCCATGAAACTAAGTTTGGTATAAATTCACTTAACTTAAGTACTAAGTTCGAATGGCTGAGCTTCACTAAGCACATGAAGAAATTCTTTGCGTTAAGTATTGCAATTATGATAGCGGGATCTATTTCTCTAGGAATGAATAAACTTAACTTAGGAATTGACTTTTCTAGTGGTACTCGTATAGATGTAGCTGCAAATACGGAATTATCTATAGATAAAGTTCAAGAAGACTTAAATAACTTAAAAGTAAAAGAAGAAAAAATAGTTTTATCACCAGATAAAAAACAAGCAACAGTTCACTCTAAAGAGAGCTTTGCACAAGATAAATCAATTGAAATAAAAGAATACTTTGCTAAAAAATATGAAAAAGATGCTAACCTAAGTGTTGTATCTCCAGTAATTGGTAAAGAATTAGCTAAAAATGCATTATTCGCGTTAATGTATGCTTCTATAGGTATTATCATCTATGTAGCATTTAGATTCGAATGGCGTATGGGACTTACGAGTGTTATCGCCTTACTGCATGACGTATGTATCATCATTTTCATAGCGAGCTTATTAAGATTAGAAATAGATATTACATTCATCGCTGCGGTATTAACAATTGTAGGTTACTCGATTAACGATGCTATCGTTACATTCGACCGTATTCGTGAACATATGCGTCATGAGAAAGTACTAACATCTAAAGAACAAATTTACAAAGTAGTAGACGTATCGCTAAGACAAACGTTAACTCGTTCTATTAATACAGTATTAACAGTTATAATTACTGTAGTAGTGATGTTATTACTAGGAAGTAGTTCAATCTACTCATTTAACGTAGCCTTACTTATAGGATTAGTCTTTGGTTTATATTCATCACTATTTATTGCAGCACAATTGTGGGCAGTATTAAAAGTACGTGAATTAAACAAAAAAGGAAAAATCGAAGTAAGTGTAAGACAATCTCCAAGAGAGAGAAAAGAAAACGATAAAGTTTTAGTATAGAATTATAAAGACTCAAAATTAAGGAAACTTAGTTTTGGGTCTTATTTTTAATGGCTTTATTTAGTTTACGAAAATAAGGGGAAATAAATAAGTCCTCTTACCAGGTAGCGGTGGTCAAAATACAATAAGGTTAATCAAATGTGCAAGTTATCATCTTGAGGTACGTGCTAGTAGTCGAGATTATATCAGAAGAGCACTACTTTTTTGGGGATTAATTTATAGTTACTTAAAAGACTCATTAAATTATAGTTGATTTATTAAAAAAATAAAAAATACATTGAATAATTATAAGAGTTAATATTTTGTATAGTCAATTTAAATTTTATTGGAGAAAGACGCTATGTAGTGATATAACTTTACATAAAGTTAATTGAAATATAATAAGACAGGTTGCTTTTAAAATGAAAAAATTTATGGTAGAATATTTAAGTAAATTTTAGGTTAATTTACTATAATGTTAATTAAAAAGAAAATTATGAAAAGGAGAAGTTATTATGGTAGGAAAAAATAATATAAAAAAACGCCACGAACTTCGCGGTGAAAAAGTTGAAACCTACTCCATCAAAAAATTCAAAGTTGGAGCAGCGAGTGTTCTAATTGGGGTAGGTATATTCTTCGGAGCTGGAACAGTAGAAGCTAGTGATAGTGTAGCTCAATCACGCGAAGCTACTAATAGTCCAGATGAAAGAGCGAATACCGTTAATATCGTTTCAGAAAATTCTGTAAAACCAGCAGCTAATAAAATTGTGAATACTCATGAAAAAGTAGCAGAAGCTGTTGTAGGAAAGTTAGCAACTCAATCAGGTGAAAATAATCAAGATAAGGCTGCAACAAAAGAAGTTGATAAGACACTTTTAACTAAAAAAATTGAAGAATTAAAAGCTCAATTAGAAAGAGTTAAAAATAATACAAAACAAAAATCATTGATTGATGAAGCAACTAAAAAGCTTGAATCAGCAGAAACGTTATTAGAAAATGATTCTACTCAGGAAGAAGTAGATAAAAAAGCTAAAGAAATTAGTTCTTATGTATCAATTTTAAAATCTATCAAAACAGAAGTAAAAGATAGTGAAAATAATGACAAGAAAATTGAAACAGAAAAAGAAGTGGATAATTCTTCAAAAGAGACATTAGAAAAGTCAAAAAATTCAGAGGAATTTAAAAAAGTTAGTGAGGAATTATCGAAAGCAGTTGTTAATGCTGCAGATTTATCTTCAGTAGATGATAAAAAAGTAGTCGAAGAAGCAAAACAAGTTCTTAAAGAAGTAAATTCTTCTTTAGAAAATTCAACTCTAACAAAAGCTGAATTAGACGAATTATTTAAGCGTGCTGAAAAAAGTCGTAATTCTGTTGTGAATGCAATTACAAGGTTAATGAGTGGTAGACGTGATGTTCGTAATGGTAACGAAATTCCAAAAACAGACGGATTCCGTGCAGATGGCACTGTTAGTAATAAAGTACTTTATGGTAATTTAACATTTCAAGATTCTAATGGAAATAGTAAAAATGTAAGTGAAGATACTATTCCAGTAGTAAGTAATGGTGATGGAAAACGTCTTCTGAAATTAAGTTTAAACTTTTCAAGTTCATCAGCAACACCAATCAAGGATGGTAAAATTCGTTATATTATTCCGAAAAAACATTTATACACAGAGGGAAATGCGAAACCAACGCTCTCTAACTCAGCGTTAGCAAGTGGTAGTCCAAAAGATCTTTCAGATAATGATAATTTTATCTATGAAATTCCTCTGAATACTATTGGAGGTGGTGCAGTAGGGCAAATTAATATTGAACAACAAATTAGTTCTTCAATTGATAAAAGTCCATCAGCTGGTGATACAACTGTTGCTAGAGCAGAATTTTATCGTGGAGAGGAATTAATTTCTTCAACAACAGCTACAGCTAAATACGAGTATTTATCTCAAATTCTTTATAAAGAATCCGATAAAAAAGAAAATAAAAATCTTTTTGATTATGTTCCAGGATACTATGATAGAGAATTAATTATCGGTTCGAAAAATTCGGATGGATCATTTAGTCCAATTAAGGGGAATACTTTTACGCTTCCATTTATTACATATGATAAAGGTAAAGAATTTTTACAAGGTACAGATGTAGGGGATAAAAATGGGAATGGTCGTCTAACTGATGTAGATTATACAATTACAGGTATTCCAGAATTTCTAGAATTAGTTCCAACAGTTGAAACAAACCGTTATTGGACTTTAGAAGGAAATGTTGCCAAACTAAATTATGATAAAACATCAGTAGATAAATATAAGAGACCAACCAGAGTTGGATTAGATATTAATAATAATGGACCGGTATTCCGTGTCAAAGAAGGCTACTTTGATACTCCTCAAAAAATGGAAGAGTATTTAAGTACTAATGGCGGTAAAAAAATTAATATCGAGTACAAAGCAATTGGTCATCGTCCAGATGGAACTACTTATACTCAAACATTAGCAACGTCAGCAGCGTTAAATAATCAATTAAATTTCTCGATTGGTGATGATCGTCCAGCACCTATTCCGGCGCAACGTATGGCATTTGGAGTTACAACACCAAATAAACAACGTTTATTCTCTGATCAAAGTGATACGGATGAATTTAATGTTTCATATGGCTACAATTCAGGTCCATTAAGAGATGAAAACGGTGCAATGACTTCAAGATCATTAAAAGGTAATGGAGATAAACTAGATAATAATTATTTCGTATATTCTGTACCAACAGATAAACCAAATACTTACTTTACTCACTTCCAACTAATTGAAACAACTGCAAATGTCATCCAAAAAGATGGAACAACTAAGCTTGAATCTTATAATAATTCAGAAGCAAGTAAACAAAGCTTTAATTATAAATTTGCAAAACCATTTAAATTATATGGGGTAAAAGCAGATGGAACTCGTGAAGAATTAAAAGAAATGTCAACAGCTAATCAATTATATGAAGAAGTCGAAATTGATAAATCAAAACAATTCACACGTTTAGTCTTAGAGCATCCAGATATCGTTGATAAATTTATCGAAGCTGGTGATAACTTCGTTCCACTAGGATTCAGATCTACGGTTAGAACGACGATGGCTAATTGGCAAGAAATGTCAGCAAATGATAATATTACACGTCATGAAAATAATATTGGAGTTAGCTTATCAACTCATGGGAATTCATTAGATGCTGCGTCAACAATGACTTATCCACCAACTGTTAAGAAGGATGGTTATAATACTGCAGTTCATACAAAAGAACGTTTTACAGCTGAATTAGCTATCAGTCCGGTATTACCATATGGTGATCCAAATGCAGCAAGTTATGATGCAAACCGCGGAAATAATAAGGATAATATTTCTCGTCAACAAATAGTACCATTTATGGTTCGTTATAAAGCAAGTGATTATTTTAATAACGCAATAAAAACTGAAGATAATAAAAAAGTACTGAAGTCAGAAGACTTAGATGAAAAAATTCAAAATGCGACAGTCATGTTAGTAGCAGATTCAGAACTTCCATTGACGAATTTCCGTATGCCGATGGATAATAAACTATTTTCAAATAAATTCTCGACACAAGGTAGATGGAACTATAGTGCAGGAGATTATGAAAATGTTGTTAAAGATACGGATCTTATTAATCCAGATAAAATTATAAAAGACTATAAAGGTCAAAAAGGTAAAACAGCTTATATCTTTAAAGCAAAAGATTTAGGCTTAAAGTCTGTTGACTTAAACTTAGATCAATTGAACAATGATGGTCCAGTTGCTTTAACCTTTGAAGTTGTAAACAATGGTCAAGTAAAAGCTGGCACTTATCACATCGATTCGTACTTAGTATGGGATAAAGAGTCACAACGTTTAGTAGGTAAAGATCCAAGCTTAAGTGCTGACATTCTAGAAGGGCATGAAGCTGGACGCCAAGTCGCTAAAGCAACTACAGATGTAACATTAAAAACAGCAACAGAATACTATACACAATTAACTATTGCTAAGCAAAATGAAGTCGGAGTAATGGGAATTATCAATGTTAAAAATGGTGAAGATGTTGTACTTTCACCATCTGTAACAAATGTGGGTAAATCCCCAGCAGTTTTAAAAGAATTAATGGTAGAAATTCCTAAAAACTATAGTGAGCCTCATAAAGTGGCAGAAACAAGTCTGAAAGGACCAATCCCTAGTACAGCTAATTACCATGTGGTATATACAACGTCTAAAGGAACAAATGCTGAAAAAACTAAAGCACAATACGTAACTGCAGATCAGATTACAGATTGGAGTACTGTTACAGCTGTTAAGTATGTATTCGATGGAGAATATACTCTTAATATAGGTGAAACATTCCAAACAAAATTTGATGTTCATGTACACGAAGACAATCCCAACTTAGTAGAAGGGCAATCCCAAATTTGGCTAGGTTATCAAAACGCTAAGGGTGAGAATGGCGAATTAGAATCAAATAAAGTAGGTCTAGTAACAGAAGATCAACGTGGTAAATTAAAAGTAAGACATGTTAACTTATTAGGTAATGATATTATGACTGAAACTAGTGATAAAGGGTTCCAAAATGATCTATGGACCGTGGGAAAGAGTTAATAATTATACTCCTTTAGGTTGGCCAACTGAAGGTTCTCCTACTGGTAATAATGACTATAAACTAGTTGGTAGAAAAGATGATGAAACGATTAAAAATGTTGAGAAAGAACCAATTGTTAGATGGAAAGCTCCAAATGATGATATTCAAGTTGATCCAGTAACAGGAGAAGTAACGATTGCAGCGAATAAAGTAAAAGCTGGAACACAAATTTCTGTAGTGACAAAAGATTCAAACAATACATTAACAAATGTTTCATCAAAAGATGATGCGGGCAATAAGGTAATTGCTCCATTAGTTTCAGAAACTACACGATTAGAAATTACTTACGTTCCTAAAGGACAAACAGAGCCAATTACTTCTATCGTTACAAAAGAAGGAAATAGATATGGGGCATGCTCGAGCATTGCTATCGTTGAATAGTCCTTCACAACAAATAAAGCTGTTTCACGAAATACAGAAGAATGCCTTTAGTGTGCGGAAGGTTGAGGAACTTTGCCAACAACTTAATAACGGCGAAGACATACAGACAGCTAAGAAGAAAATAGCAGCTAAATCTAAACTCCCAGACGAGTTTAATCTGTTAAAAAAGCGTCTTTCTGACTTCTTTAACACGAAGGTACAAATGACTTATGGAGCTAAAGGGAAAGGTAAAATAAGTATTCCTTTCGCCTCTGAGGAAGAATTATTGCATATAATGGAAGTAATGGACGGATTGAAGCAACAATAGACAGATTGAAGCAACAATAGAAAGTATAATATAAAACTACGTGAAAGGAAATCAGAAAACATTCTATCTCTTGTTGCTAGCATTTCTGTTGGCAACGGGATATACTGAAATAGCGAGGGATCGTAAATATTGGAAATTGCCAATATTCTATGGCGGACTAACGGGGTGTATTTATGCGCTGACATGGAACAATCAAATGTATCGCGACTATCAACAAGCCTATAAAGATATAATGGACGATGACCCTACTACACAGAGCTATAACAGCTTCTTGCATTTAGGAACAACAATAACCGATGCAAATAAGAGTTACTACCAAAATCTGTTTAAGAAGCGTAAAGACCGTTTCCGCAGATGGCGCGATTTAAGTATTTTCGCAACAGTGGCTGTCTATGCTTTGTCGGTAATTGATGCTTACGTGGACGCATCACTTTCTAACTTTGACATATCAGACGATTTATCGTTGCATATATCTCCTGTTCTATTAAACACTAATTCGCCAGCTACAACAACTAATATATTTAAAGGTTCGGCTATTGGCATAGGGTGTAAGCTAACTTTTTAATAGGTCAAACAAGATAAAAAAGCACGAAGAAGAGAAGATGATAGAAGGAAAACGATTTATTGCCATTATACAGTTATTGTTGAGTGTTTGTGTTACATTTGGACAACAGCAGACGATAAGAGATAATCATGGCAGAACAATGGAAATATACATTCCAGACGCTGTGGTAGGAACAGCGGCGTCTGGGGCAAGTAATGCTAATGCAAGGTGTTTTAAGACAGAAAACGAATTGACAGCAATAGCTGCGCCCATCGAGGTAGAAGAAGAAAGCGTTGCTATTGCTCGTCTTATTAATAGAATATCAGGCTCGTTGTGTCTTTCTTATGGTCCTGAAGTGCAGAAGCATATAGATAAGTATGTAAAGCAAGGCAGACATTCTACAAGTTGTTTACTGGCACGAGCTAGTTATTACAATCCTATTTTTGAAGAGGCTTTACTCTATTACGGTCTTCCTTTGGAGTTAAAGCATCTACCTGTGATAGAATCGAGTCTGAATCCGAAAGCCATTTCCCGGCAAGGTGCTGCTGGGTTATGGCAGCTTATGCCTGCAACGGGACGACAATATAACTTGCAAATAAATGCATTTGTAGACGAAAGACTCGACCCTATAAAGTCATCGTATGCTGCCGCACAATTTTTAGCCGACCTTTATAAACGTTTTGGCGATTGGTCTTTAGTGTTAGCTGCATACAATTGTGGACCTACAAGGGTGAGCAATGCAATTGAGAAAGCGGGAGCAAATGCTGACTTTTGGCAAATTTATAACTTCTTACCAAGAGAGACACGAGGCTATGTGCCTGCTTTCATTGCTGCAAACTATATAATGAACTGTTATGCAGAATACAATATATCTCCAGTATCTACAGGATTGCCTGAAAAAGCTGGGAAAGTAGTAGTAACAGCAGACGTTTCGTTGGCTAAGATAGCCGATGTGTTGAATATGGATATTGCCGATTTGCAAGCATTGAATCCACAATATAAACAGGGTATTGTAAGAACTTCGGCGGGCGTTGCAACGCTTTTGTTGCCTTCCGATAAGGTGAAATGCTTTACCGATAATGCTTCGCAATTGTACGAAAACAATAAGGCTCCAGAAGAGCAGAAAATGGAGATGGCTGCTAGAATAGTAAAAGGAACTATACGCAATCAGCATAGTTAATCGACGAATTATACCAAAAGGAGGAACTACGTTATGACAACAGAAGACAACAATAGCCGAATTGATGCACAGAAGGAAGATAAACTTATAGAAGATGCCTTTCAACATTTGTTGGACACTTATTTAGCATCGCCTCACCGCAAGAAAGTTGATATCATAACGAAAGCCTTCCATTTTGCAAAGCAGGCTCATAAGGGGGTACGACGCCTTTCGGGAGAACCTTATATTTTACACCCTATTGCTGTTGCACAGATTGCATGCGAAGAAATAGGATTAGGCTCAACAAGTATTTGCGCTGCTCTTTTGCACGATGTTGTAGAAGATACGGACTACACTGTGGAGGATATTGAAAATATATTCGGTGCAAAAATTGCAATGATAGTAGATGGATTAACAAAGATATCGGGTGGTATATTTGGTGATAAAGCATCTGCACAAGCCGAAAACTTTAAGAAGCTGTTGCTAACAATGAGCGATGACATTCGTGTTATTCTTATAAAAATATGCGACCGCTTACACAATATGCGAACACTTGCATCGCAGCCTGCCAATAAGCAATACAAAATAGCTGGCGAAACGCTTTACATTTATGCTCCTTTGGCTAACAGGTTAGGGTTGAATAAAATAAAAACTGAACTCGAAGACCTTAGTTTCCGCTACGAACACCCAGATGCTTATAAGGCTATTGAGGCAAAAATAGCTTCGACTGAAGCACAGCGCGAATCGCTTTTCGAGAACTTTACAACCCCTATTTGTGCAGAACTCAACCAAATGGGGTTGGAATACGAGATAAAAGCGCGTGTGAAAAGCCCATATTCTATTTGGAACAAAATGCAAACAAAGCA
>QWCL01002013.1_pt1 | contig 10068 bp, 5 predicted proteins | sample 1972551 | NCBI WGS metagenome assembly QWCL01 (sample SAMN09866709, study PRJNA288562) | Human oral metagenome isolate term2_saliva, whole genome shotgun sequencing... | isolation source: mouth | host: Homo sapiens | place: USA: California
TCAAGACATTTTGTTCCCTTGTTCTATTGCTCTTAAAACTTTCACACCTTCTCCCACCGTTTTAACGTCACTAACCACCATAGAACGCTTGCCATTTCGCTCTTTCAAATTGCAACGGCGAGGATGATGACCGATATAGTTGAGAACCTTATCAAAGGCAGCACTCTGATAGTAGACACTATTAGGATTAGAAACAAACTGCATCTGCATTCGTCCCTGCTTGAGGATAATCTTCTCACAGCCTAATCGCTTACCTACACGACGGAGTGCAACAACCTGCATCAATTCCTCACCTTGACGTGGAACAGGACCGAAACGGTCTTTTAGACGCTTACGATAGGCATCGAGGTCTTCGTCTTTTTCAATATTATCAAGCTCACGATAAAGTAGCATACGCTCTGAACTACCTGGCACATAGTTATCAGGGAAGTACATTTCAAGGTCGCTCTCTACGGCACAATCATCAATGAAGTCATCACCCGTAATCTGCTTTCCTTCGTCCATCTCCTCCTCATAAAGGTCTTGGAACTCATCATTTTTCAGCTCCATCACCGCCTGATTGAGGATTTTCTGATAGGTTTCATATCCCAAATCCTCCATGAATCCACTCTGCTCAGAACCTAAGAGGTTACCCGCACCACGAATATCAAGGTCCTGCATCGCAAGATTAAATCCACTACCGAGGTCGGAGAAAGTCTCCAAAGCCTCCAGACGACGACGTGCCTCTGGGTTCAATGCAGCCAAAGGAGGAGCAAGAAGATAACAGAAAGCCTTTTTATTAGAACGTCCCACACGACCACGCATCTGATGCAGGTCAGAGAGTCCGAAACGATGAGCATCGTTGATGATGATAGTATTGGCGTTGGAAATATCAATACCATTCTCAACAATCGTCGTTGAAAGCAGTACATCATAGTCATAGTTCATAAAGCCCATCACTATCTCCTCCAACTCCTCAGGTTTCATCTGTCCGTGTCCGATAGCAATACGGCAGTCGGGAACATACTTCTTAATCAGCTTTGCTATCTCTGGAAGATTGCTGATACGGTCATTAACGAAATAAACCTGTCCGTTACGGCTCATCTCAAAGTTGATTGCATCTGCTATTACTTCATGCGAGAAAGAAGCTATCTCGGTCTGAATAGGGTAACGATTAGGTGGCGGTGTACGCATAATACTCATATCACGTGCACCCATCAGTGAGAACTGGAGCGTACGTGGGATAGGCGTTGCCGACATCGTAAGAGTGTCAACATTCGTTTTCAGCTGTCTGAGTTTCTCCTTTGTCGACACACCAAACTTCTGTTCTTCATCAATGATAAGGAGTCCGAGGTCATTCCACTTCACCGACTTCCCAATCAACTTATGCGTACCGACAAGAATATTAATCTTTCCCTCTGCCAAATCCTCCAATACCTGTTTTGTTTGTTTAGCACTACGAGCACGTGAGAGATAGTCAACCCGCACTGGCATATCCTTCAATCGCTTCTTAAAGGTTTGGTAATGTTGGAAGGCTAACACGGTTGTAGGCACCAATACAGCCACTTGCTTATTATCCACCGCAGCCTTGAAAGCAGCACGGATAGCCACCTCGGTCTTACCAAAACCCACGTCACCACAGACCAAGCGGTCCATTGGTCGTGCGCTTTCCATGTCTTGTTTGAGTTCTTGCGTAGCCTTCAACTGGTCGGGTGTATCTTCATAAAGGAATGAAGCCTCCAATTCGTGCTGCATAAACGAGTCTGGAGAAAAGGCAAATCCCTTCTCACGACGTCGCTTAGCATAGAGTTTGATGAGGTCACGAGCAATATCCTTGATACGCTTCTTCGCCTTTTCTTTCAGTCGGTCCCAAGCACCTGAACCAAGAACAGACAATCGTGGTGGTTCGCCACTATCACCACGACGATACTTACTAATCTTATAAAGCGAGTGAATAGATACATCCACAATGTCATTATGCTGATAAACAAGACGTATCATCTCTTGATAAGAGTCACCAGCAGGTACACGAACCAGACCGGCAAACTTACCTATACCAAAGTCAACATGCACTAAGAAGTCACCGGGTTCCATCTCTTGCAGCTCTTTCATCGTCAAAGCCATCTTACCTTGACGAGCCTTGTCTGACTTGAGATTGTACTTATGGAAACGGTCGAAAATCTGATGATCGGTGAAGAAACATACCTTCAGCGTACTATCAACGAAACCTTCATGCAACGTTCGGTTGACTGGCGTGAAAGGTAAGGCTCCCACCGTCGCATCCTGCCCCTCCCCAGACAGTTCGGCTACAGATAAGTTCTCTGATTTAGCAGACACATTCGTATCTGACAAAGAGTCAAAGATATCCCTCAGACGTACGGTCTGCTTCTCACTGTCAGCAAAGATATAGAGTTTATAACCTTGTAGAAGATAGTCACGAAGGGTCTTAGACAGTAACTCGAAATTCTTATGGAAGAGTGGTTGGGGCGATGTACTAAAATTAATGGTAGCCCGTGTTCCATCCTTTTTCTTTGCTTGATCCGTGCTCGAATGATTGATACCGAACTCTATACGACGGAAGTCAAGTGCATCATTCATCCATCTTGAGGCTGGTACAAGCTGTCCTTCCTTGCGGTAAGCCTGCTCCAGTTCGCGCTGTTCTAACTCCGTCTTACCCTCTAACTTCTCCGTCAATGCTTGATTAGTAAAACCTTCTTGATAGATATTATCAATCGCATCACGAACATAAAGGAAGTCCTTGAATGCCAACACGGCATCTTCTGGTAAGAACTGAAGAAATGGAACCTTCTCTTCTGACATCGTTGTCAATTCTGGAACAATCTCAACACGTGTCAACCTCTCTGTAGACAGCTGCGTCTCTACCTCAAAGCTACGAATGGTTTCAATGTCATCACCGAAGAAATCGATACGGAATGGCAGTTCATTTGAGAAGGAATAGACGTCTATAATACTACCACGCACAGCAAACTGACCTGGCTCATAGACATAATCCGTCTCCGTAAAACCAAAAGAACGTAAGGTTTTCTCTACCTCCACAATATCAATATGCTGGTCAACAGTCAATGTCAAACGACGTTCATCCAACTGCTTTTTTGACACAACAAGTTCTGACAGGGCTGAAGGCTCAGTGACAATATAAAGCGGTAGAGCGTTGTCTGTATCCGAAGCAAGGGCTGAAAGGCGTGTCAGCACCTCTGTTCTTAGGATTTCATTACCCGCATCACGCTGTCCATACTTCACTGCACGACGATAAGATGATGGAAAGAATAGCACCTCCGCCACCTTCCCTTCACCATCAGCAGGCATAGCAATCGTCTTAAGATCATTGTAGAAATACCCCGCCTCATCATTGTCATTCAATATGAAGACTGTCGTTGTCTTCCATCGTTCAGCTATTGATGCAAAGAACATCGGGGCAGCTGAGGCCACGAGTCCCTGCAGGAAAACAGTCTTAACTGACTTGTCTTCCTGTATCTTCAGTATCGCTCCTGCCTGAGGCAGCATAGCGTATAGTTTCTGTATATCCTGTATTCTCATCGCCAATGCGTTGTGCTTGCAAAGTTACAACAAATTTCAGATAGACAGCAATTATCTATGAAATTAAGAAGAAAAGTACTTAAAGATTTGGTAGTTTCGTGAACTCTCCTTATATTTGCAGTCTGATTCAGCGGAAACAGATAAAGGAATACAGAAATAAGAGGGTGAGAGCCACGGTTTGCACCCAATATCATTCCTCAAATGTACTATGGGCTTGTTTGGATTTGACGGCAAGACGAGATGGTACGTAAGCACGCGGAGCATCGTTGACTGGCTCCTAAATCTCAGTTATCAAACAATTAATTGGCGAAAACAATTACGCTCTCGCTGCCTAACCGAAGTACAGTAGGTTACTGGCTTTATCCGACTATTAGATAGTTGGACGAGAAAGCGTATGGTTTCCTTGTGCGGACGTGGGTTCGACTCCCACCAGGTCCACTTCTTAATCCTAAAAGGGATTCTCTAAAAATTAAAAGGCAGTATCAAAGCTTAATTTGATACTGTCTTTTTTTATGCTCTCCCTGCTGAACTCATATACAGCTCTTCCGAGACATGGAATGAGAAAGCCCACTGAAAGAAGGAGAGATTATGTCTTCTATTATCATAAAAAGTTTAATTTCGTTTTGCTGTCACTTTTAACATTTCAAGTAATCTCCCTGTTGTTCAGCGTATTAAGTCGTCGCTTTGCATGACAGGAATGACAGGAAAATTTGTTTTCAAGTAATGTCTCCTTCGAAGCAATGCCCAAATCATATACGTTTCTATCCTGTAATAGACCCTACAAGACAAGGATTATTTATGCGGCAATAGCGCTTTCAGATGCTCAAGGTGCCTCATCATACTTTGTTTCGTTTGCGCATTACGTTCTACACGACATGCTGCTTCTAAGTCAGATAAGAAGGGGAGATAGTCAGTCTCAGCTATAAAGCGAGCCGCACGTTCTCTTACTGCAGGGCTGTTATCAAAGAGCAGACCCTGTACCCAGCGTTTAGCATCCCACGACCGACAGTTCTGTAGCCAATCGAGTGCCGCTATCTTCTCCTTAGGCGAACCGTATAAGAATGTGTTATAATACCCACGCTCCTTCTTTAAATCAGCTTTCGTCATGAGAATCTCACGATTATATAGATCGGGATTAACGACCCGCTTCGAATAAGCTACAACTGGCATTCGTAATGTCCAACGCACCATACGTGGTATCATCCACATCATTCCAGGTGTTGCCTCTGGGTGTGAGATACTACTAAAGACACGTCCTTTCCCATATTCATTGGCGATAAAGAATGGACGATTGTTCGTCATGTTAGCAGGTGCATTACCTTCTTCGTGCACATCGGTCTCCATCATCGCCATAGCCGTGTAGGGAAGAGGAACACTATCACTCTTCACAAGGACCGGACCTTCGTAATACATCACGTATGAACGGTCTCGATTAGCAAGTTCAGGGAATAGTTTTTTACCTTCAGCGGTAAGGGAGAAAGCTGATATACCATGTCCACGATTATCATGCTCGATGTCTATTGCCTTTCCACCATTGATGTGCATACAAGCATATCCTGGTGTGTCTGTAAAGAGATAGGCACCGGCACAGATACCCACAGCACCTTTTCCTGAACGAATAAAGTTTCTTATTCGTTCCATGTTCTCCTCTCCAAGATTCATGTACTGCGTTGCTCCTTCTCCTCCAGGGATGATGATAGCATCCAAATCCCTCAAAGCTCCGTTCGCAATATCGCCCGTCGTGATGGTTCTCACAGTCATATCAGGATCTAATTGTATGGATGCAATCGTCTCCCAAATACACGTTTGCGCACCGCCATTACCTTGGAACACACCCACACGTACCTTGTTTCCTACTCCCCTACTCCATGCACTCAGTCCTACCAAGCACATGACAATGATAAAAATCGTTTTTCGTAGCATAATTGTTTATGTTAGTTTGTAATTCTTTTATAGTCTTGCTTGTTCATCATCAACCTACTATGAACGAGACAAAGATAGTATTTATCTTTGATACTTACATGCTTACATACGTGTTTTAAGTATTTTTAGACTATCACTTACCGCCTTGTCCCACCTTATTATATAGTCTCCACACATCTACCCTACCCTTTCCTACCAATAAGCAGACAACCAACTCCCTTACACGACATTATCACTAAACAAAGCAGAGCGGCCAATCAATTCCCTTATCAATGCCTATTACGCTCTTTATCACTTACGAAACACCTTACCCAACATCTTCTTATAGGCTCATGATTATGCCACACAGCCAATGTCATTAGGGTGAGAAGCCTCAATCATAGCGTCTTCCGTGAAAAAAGAAATCTTGCAGCATTGATAATCAGAACACGCCATCTGACTCCATGGAAGCAAAGTGTAATGTCAAACCAACCACCTCATTGTATCATACCCATTATTGTCATTATTGCTATTCCTTATCATATAAATGTACACGGTGCACGAAGTCGGGTATCATCACGGGTGTTGAGCCATTCTCAACAGACAGTTTAGATAGCTCCGCAATGCTGCACCACTCCGCTAAGTCATATACATCCATATCCAAAGGGAACCCATCTTGCAGACACTGAGCGAGCCGTAAGTCCATAAAGAAGGACATCCCACCTCGTGAATCGAGCTGTTTGGCTAAAGCGATAGTCTCGGATGAGAAAGAAGGCGCATAATGATTGAGTAGTCTCTCTATCTGAACAGTATTCAAGGGCGTGCCGCCTTCCTCTATCTCAATCCCCACCTTGGCCGCAGCCATAGGACTCAATTGCACTTCCGGGGCAGGATATTTAGCGGCATACCCCTGTGTGCCAACCGCTTGGAACATCCTACTATAAGGACGTGGAGTCATCACATTATGCTGTAAAAGGATAGTCTTCCCTTTCACCGTCCGTATCATCGTAGACGTTTGGTCGCCATTAGCAAAGTCATCACAGTCTTTTCCCATCACTGTTTGATACATCTCCCGTCCCTTAAAAGCATTAGATTGCATCGCCGTAAGGAACTGCATGTTGTCAGAACGGTGTATATCAAGGAGCCTACAAGCTGGTCCTATACTGTGCGTTGGGTAGATATCGCCTGCATGCCGACGTGTGTACTCCATGCGCCAAGGCATCCAACGGTCGCCGATAGGGTGTGCATAACCTCCTTCAACATGTACAAGCTCACCGAGTAGGCCCTCTCTTACCATTTGACAGACCGCCATCTCAAAGTAGTCATACACCACATTCTCTAACATCATACAGTGTTGTCGTGTCCGCTCGGCCGTATCTACCAGTTTCCAAATGTCTTTTAAGGTGAGCGCTGCTGGTACTTCCACAGCGACACACTTCCCCTGTTCCATTGCATGAACGGCTATAGGGACGTGCGACATCCAATCCGTACACACATAAACGAGGTTGACTGCTTGCTGTCGGCACATATCGACGTAAGCTGTCTCACCCCAAAAGACCATCGGACGAGACTTCCCAAACAGCTCAACATGCTGTGCCACCTCCTCAGCCACCTCTCTTGAAACATCACAGACAGCAGCTATCCGAACCCCAGGGATATGACACCAGCGTGTAACTGCCATCCGTCCACGAGCGCCAACACCCACAAAAGCCACCTGCAAGAGGGGCATCGGTGGGAGTGTCAACGACAGAACATCACGCTGACCCACAGCCCGATCTGGGATAAAGGTTTCTAACGGACAAGCAATAGACTTCACTTTCATTGTTATTGTAGGTTTTATTCTGTGCCAACATACTTAAAGCATGGGAAGATGTTGCACTATGCTCTCTTCCCTTTCGAGTGGAACTGAGGCCTTACACAGCACTAACTCACTCCTCGAAAATCTCCTATTTCCCTATTGCAGTCTGACGATAACAACCATAACCAGTCATAAAGCGGGGCTTAAATGGGAAGAAAGAGACCCTTCAAGTACATTGTCATGACTTGCAAAGATAGTCAATTATTATCGAAAATATTGTATGTCAACTGACTTTTGAAGATATTTACGTCAGCACATAGACTGAGATTATTATTAAAACAACATTCGTTTGAACTGAAAGACACGACTGTAATAAATCGTCTTGCACACCATTCAGCCTTCAAAACGTCCGTTTCCGATGAGAACACATGTCTGACTACCCCTGCTATCTATCTTTAATTCACGCTCACTTACGTATCTTTATAGAAAATGATTACCTTTGCAAAGTAGTTTAGAACAAATCACAACGATATGAAAAAACAGCTTATTTTGCTTTGTGCGTTGGCCTTCTCTGCATCGCTACACGTCACAGCACAATCGTTTAAGAAGCAGATTAGTGCTCATCCAGAGCTTTCTGCCAACAATTACCTTGCTTATCCGACTCCTTCTGGTAAGCTGACACCTGCTCCGTCAGGCTATCTTCCGGTCTATCTCTCCCACTATGGCCGTCATGGCTCACGTTATCTCATCCATGCGCAGCAATATCTCCGACCAATACAGACGCTCGAGCGAGCTGATTCAGCAGGTGTTCTGACCAATGAAGGGAAAGATGTATTGAAGAAGTTACACCTCATGTATGCTGAATCCTACAAGCGGTGGGGCGAGCTGACACCGTTGGGAGCACAGCAGCATCAGCAGATTGCGAGAAGAATGTATCGTCGTTTCCCATCCGTTTTCCGTGATTCAGTGTGGGTAGATGCCAAGTCTACGGATGTTATCCGCTGTATTCTGTCCATGGAAAACGAACTGCAAGAGCTGATTCGACATAATCCTCGCTTACGCATTAGGCATGATGCGAGTGCACATGACATGTATTTCATGAATCAATCAGACAAGAAACTGTCTCATCAAAGGGATAGTAGTGCTGTAAAGAACACGATTGACGAGTGGGGCAAACGTAATATCGATACCAAGCCTTTGATGGCTCGCCTCTTTAACGATAAGGAATACGTGGCCAAGAAGGTAGATGCAGGACAACTCGCCTTCGACCTCTTCAGTCTGGCAAGTATTGTTCAGAACTCAGAGATACGCCATTCGCTCTCATTGTACAATCTCTTTACATCGGATGAGTTATATCGTCTGTGGGAGCGAAGCAATGCTTGGTGGTATCTACGCTATGCCAGTGCACCACAAAGCGGAGGTAAGCAACCGTTCTCACAGCGCAATCTCTTGCGTAAGATTATCACCGATGCCGACTCTTGTCTGGCCCTACCTCACCCAGGTGCAACCCTTCGTTTCGGTCATGACACGATGGTTATGCCATTGACCTGTCTGCTTAATCTTAATAACAACGACATTAGCGTATCGGATATAGATAGTCTCAACCTAAAAGGTTGGAGCTCTACTCGCATTGTCCCTATGGCTGCTAACATTCAGTTCGTGTTCTATAAGAACCCTAAGAAGCCTAATGCCGATGTTCTCATGAAGGTTTTACTCAATGAGGAAGAGGCTACGCTGCCCCTTCCAAAGACCTCTACACCTTATTATTATCGATGGAGTGACTTTAAGAAATACTATCTTGCAAAGCTAAACAGCTATCGTGAATAAGGGGCTACACGCTCTTCTTCCTAACAGCTGGTGGTGGGTATTTCCCGTCACCAGCTGTTTTCTTCCCCTACTCCATTCCTTTTTACTCTTCAACGCCCTGACCGTTTGTCAATAATTTTCGCCCTTCTTAAATCCAACACACGCCCTTCATGGGTTAAGAAGACGCCCTTCTACAGTCAAGAACATGCCCTTCTTGCACATTGAAGAGGCCCTTCTTGATGCAAGAAAGGCCTCTTCTTCAACACTAAATATAACCTCCTGATTTATTGAAGGTTATAGACTCGATTATAGAAGGTATCACACTCCTATCTTGAGAGTATTCAGTTAGATAAAACGTAACGATTTTTCATAATCTTACTAAGCCTACTGAAAAGAGAAGAAACTGCTACCCATGAAAGTGTTTAGAAATTTAGTTAACCCTAAAAAAATACTTGAAACAACCACTCGATACGTTGGATAGACTAAAGAGAAACCTTAGAAAAATACAAGTACATGACCATTAAGTTTATACCCAATGGGGTATAATTACGTTAAATAAGTATAAGATTATACCCGTTAGGGATGTTCTATGCTCTTTTTCATATTTTTTTCGTATATTTGTACCCGATAAGGTATAATCAAAATGGAGAATAATCAATTATCAACCATACTAAAGCAGCTACGCAAAGAGTATCATCTTACGCAAGAGGATATGGCTTTCAAGGCTGGAGTAGGTCTACGCTTTGTCCGCGAAATGGAGCAAGGAAAAGCTACATTACGTATGGACAAGGTGAATCAAGTGCTTCTACTGTTCAACCTACAATTAGCCCCTGTACCCATTCCAAGGGAAGAACCACCATTATTATATTCATCGAAATGAGACAAGGACAGGTATTTGTTAAGAATCAATTGGCGGGTATCATAATGGAAGATGAGACTGGTTACGATTTCACTTACGCACAAGCATACTTAGATAGTGACCATCCCACACCTGTTAGCCTTACCTTGCCATTAAGCAAGAAGGA
>QWCL01000904.1_pt1 | contig 10060 bp, 8 predicted proteins | sample 1972551 | NCBI WGS metagenome assembly QWCL01 (sample SAMN09866709, study PRJNA288562) | Human oral metagenome isolate term2_saliva, whole genome shotgun sequencing... | isolation source: mouth | host: Homo sapiens | place: USA: California
ATTATTTTGAATCGCTTTTCTAATCACATTTTTTTTATGCTCCAAAGTTTTATCATCAATTCCACTTCCGTATCCAACGATATCATCTAACGAAAAATCAGTAAACACCTTTAAAATCGCACTACTTGTTGTCGTATTCCCAATTCCCATTTCTCCAGTCGCAAACAAATTATAGCCTTCTTTGACAAATTTATCTACCATTTCTATTCCAACTTCAATTGCTTTTACTGCTGTTTCATAAGTCATTGCTGGACCGTTCACAATATTTTCAGTTCCATTTTCCATCAATTTTTTGTCAATAATTCCAAATAAATCAATCTCATTTTTTGTGTCTGTTGTTTCATCGATTCCCAAATCTACAACTTTTACATCACTGTCAAATACTTTTGATAACGCATTTATTGAAGATTTTTTGTTCAACATTGCTTCAACTACATATTGAGTTATTACTCTTTTCGATTTACTGACACCTTCTCGCTCAACACCGTTATCCGCCGCCATCACTAGCACTAATTTTTTCATAGGAAAATAATTTTCTCGCATTCCTTCCAATCTTATTGCCAATTCTTCCATTTTTCCTAATCCATTAGGCGTTTTCAATATCGAATTTAATTCCTTTGATTTTTTTTTCATTCTTTCTTCACTCGCTGGAACTATTTTATCAATTACTTCTTTCAAAATTCTCATAAAAATTCGACCCTTCTATTTTTATTTTTTAATTTTTTGAAAAACTTTTTCTAATGCAGAAAAATATTTATTATAATCTTCATCTGAATGAATGTAAGAAATAAAATGTGCTTCATATTTTGAAGGCGGAACAATTATTCCATTTTCCAACATTACATCGAAATAAATGCTATAAAAATCATCACTAGTTTTTATTGCATCTTCTAAATTTTCCACTTTTTCTTTCGAGAAAAAAATCGTAAATAAACTATTTGCATAATTTATAGACGCTGGAACATCATATTTTTCAATTAATTTCTCAACTTTTTCCACAATTTCCTTCGTTCTTTTTTCCAATGCTTCATAAATTTTTGGATTTTCTTTCAAAATAGAAATTGTTTTTATTCCTGCTGCTACAGAAACTGGATTTCCAGAAAGCGTTCCTGCGTGATAAACATTTCCAACTGGTGAAATCAAATTCATAATTTCTTCTTTCCCGCCGAAACCTCCAACAGGATATCCTCCACCGATTATTTTCCCTAAGATCGTCAAATCTGGCGTAATTTCATAAAGTTTTTGAGCTCCACCAAGTGTAACTCTAAACCCTGTTATTACCTCATCAAAAATCAAAACCACATTTTCTTTAGCTGTCAATTCTCGCAATTGTTGTAAAAATTCTTTTTCAGTCTCGATTAATCCCATATTCGCTGGAATTGGCTCAACGATTACACACGCCACATCTTTTTCATTTACCAAAATTTCTTTTATTTTTTCAATATCTCCAAAAGGCGCTGTTATCGTATCTTGTGTCACACTTTTCGTAATTCCATTGCTATCTTGATGCTCAAAAGTTAACAATCCAGACCCTGCTTTTACCAACAACGAATCCGAATGACCATGATAACATCCTTCAAATTTTATAATTTTATTTTTTCCAGTATAAGCTCTAGCTACTCTAACAGCTGCCATTGCCGCTTCTGTCCCAGATGTTGTCAATCTCAATTTTTTTATAGATGGAAAACATTCCTTCACAAGTTCTGCCAAAATAACTTCCTTTTTAGTTGGTAATCCAAACGAAGTCCCATTTTCAATTTCTTCTTTAACAATTTCCAAAACTTCAGGATAATTATGTCCCAAAATCATTGGTCCCCAAGAACCAATCATATCCAAATATTCGTTACCATCTTCATCATATAATTTGCTTCCATTCGCACTTTTTATAAATATTGGATAATCTTTTTTTACTGATTGAAAGGCTCTTACAGGACTGTTTACTCCTCCTGGAATCGATTTTTTTGCTTCTTCAAATAAAATTTTAGAATTATTTGTATTCATTACCTTTCTCCTTCCTATTTTAATAATTTAATTTTTTTGTTAAAATCTGCTATTTCCCTTTACTTTCTTTAATCAAATCATCTGCTGCATCACATTCTACTGCATATTGTTCCATTCTAGATTGATAAAAATTTGCCCATCTTTTTTTACTTTCATTCAAATGAAGCTCATTGTGATCATAACTTTTTATATCTTTTATCAAAATTTCACTGTATTTCGGCAAATATCCTAATAAAGCCACACAATGACCCTTGTAAGTATTTGGATCTTCTTGTTCACCTTTTCCTGTATTTTGCGAAAGCTCTCTTATTTTTTCATCTGTATATTTCGCCTTAACCTGAGCAATCAATCCCTCTAATTTTGCAGCATCTACAGGCTGATTATCTGTTATTTTTTCATTAAGACTCGCATATTCTTCCAAAGCATCTTTCGTATCTAGCTCAATTTGTTTATAAACTGTTTTCTCCTTTTCACTACACCCCATTATAGCCAAAGCTAAAACACCTATTATCATTATTTTTTTTATCATTTCTTCACTTCCATTCATTTCAGTTTTCAAATTTAAACAAAATTATTTAATTTCTAGTATACATTACTTTTTTCTAGTTTTCAATTATATTTATCGTATTAATTAATTATCAATCTTTCCTAAAATGAATTTACTTTTATTTTTTGTGAGTAAATTTACTCATTCCAATCATTAATAAAATTACGCTTCCAACTGCCATTTGAACAAATAAATTGTTGAAATTTTTTGTGCTATCTACAATATATCCAAAAAACACTGGTATAATTCCACCGATTATATATCCAAAAGCTTGGACAACACTGGTTACTACACTCGCTTCGTTTGCAGTTTTTGCATATTTTAGTGGTAAAATCATCGCAATTGGGAAAGATCCTCCCAATCCAATCGACATTAACATTATGAAAACAATTGTTGAAAAAATATTTACAGGCATTACAAGTGGAATGATACACCCAATCACTAAACAAAGTGAACTTGTAATCGTCCATTTTCTAATACTTCCAATTTTATGCATAACCAAAGGTATCACAAATCCAAAAAGCATTTGAGCTGCAACAAATACAGTCAATAACATAATTACCTGACTTTTATCAACATTTTTATTCTCTAAGAACGGAACTAACCAAGTCGATATTCCATAAAAAATACCCGATTGAACAGAAAAGAAAATTATCATTTTCCAAATATTAAAATCATTTAAAACAATTTTTTCCTGATTTTCCTCTTCGATAATTGAGTGTTCTTCTTTTGGAGAAAATATTTGCCAAATCACAGCAGCAATTATCGTCAAAATCCCCCAAATTCCCAATCCAAATTTCCAATTAACCGAAATCGTTATAGCTTTTGTAAAACTCGAAACGATTAAAGAACCAACTCCCATCGCAAATGAATAAACTCCAACTAAAATGCTCGAATACTCTGAAAATTCCTCTTTTATAAATCCTGACAACAATGGTCCAATTATCGCAATTGCAAATCCTATACAAAATGTTGTAATTAGCAAAAATACATATCCTGTCACAAATAATCTTCCAATCGTACTAATTCCCAACAATATTAATAACCATAAAATACTTTTTTGTCTACCAAATTTTGCTTGTACTTTGCTTACTAAAAAAGCAAATATTCCCATACAAACTACAGGAATTCCAACCAAAAGACTCACTTGAAAATTTGATAATCTCAAAGATTCCTGAATTATCGTCTGAATCGGTGGAACACTTGATATTCCAAGCCTTAAATTAAATGCTACTAAAAAAATTAATATCACATAATTAAAATTAAATTTTTTCATTTTTCTCCTCTCAATTTTTTTATTTTATTCTGTTATTTAATAAAAAAACTCATATTATCATAAAAAAAGGTTGCAAAAAATAGAAAAACAATTTTTACAACCTCGTTTTACAAAATTATTTATTCAAATCGTAACACACTTTTATTTTATTAAACAGATTCAAGTGCTTTTTGATCTCTTACTAATTTTGCTAAAATTCCATTTAAGAATTCTTTCGTATCATTATAAGAATATTTTTTTGCAATTTCTATTGCTTCATTAATCGCTATTTCATATCCTACTTTTTTAATAATGATTTCATAAAAAGAAAATTTTAATAATACTTTTTCTAGCGTTCCAAGTCTTTCATAAGTCCATCCATCCAAAGTATCTTTTATTCTTTGAATTAAAATATCCTCATTTTCAATGATTCCATTTATATATTCTTCAAAAAACTCAATTTGGTCTTCTTTTTTGATTTTTTCTTCTTCAATGACTTCTTTTATTCTTTTTTGTATGTCATTATCTATTAATTCTCTTTCAAAAAGAAGTTTAAATATTTCTTCTCTAATTTGTCTTCTCGTCATTAAAATCCCTTTCTAACCAACATGAACTTTCAACTACTCCTAGCACCATACTACTAAAATAATGGATTAAGCTTCATCTGTCTTTTGTTCAACATCAGTAACAGCTGTTTCTTGTGGAGCAGTTTCAACTATTTTTTTCTCAACAATTGTTTCAGACAAAACTTTTTTCAATTTCACTTTACTTTTCTTAACTGTAATTCCTGTTGCATTCATTACATGCTCAGTTAATTTATCTTGAATTGCTGACAATTTGTCATTTAAATTATCCACATTATATGTATCCACAACCGCTTCAATAACAACTGCTTTCCCTTTAGGAAACGATTTCACCTTAGAATTTTTTATTATTTCTTGACTAGACAAAAATTCTTTTGTAACTTCATTAATTGTTTTAATAGTTACTTCTATTTCTCCGCTTTTATTTTTAACTTTTCTATTTTGCGAATATTTTGTTAATTTATTAATATAAGATAACAAAAATATTATCAAATAAATTAACGCAACTAATCCTACTAAAACTTTAACATTCGTATTATTCATATCAATGGCATTATCCATCGTTGCCAAATAATCCGTTTTAAACAATAAATCCGATACACTTGAAAAAACTAATCCAATGAAACCTACTACTACAGACAATCTAGCTAAAAAGCCTAATAATGCTATCATTGCTCCTCCTCTTTATTATTCTGCTGTTTCAGTTATTGCTGGTGTTTCTTCAACTGGTTTTTCTTCTTTTACAACTTTTTGAATAAATACGTTTACTTCTTGAACTTTCAATCCTGTAATTTCAGTAATTGCTTTTACTACTTTATTTTGGATTTCTCCTGCTAATGCTGGTAATTGGTGTCCTAATTTAGCTACAATATACAAATCGATTGTACATTCAGTTTCTCCAACTTCCACTTCAATTCCTTTTCCACCTGAAGATACATTTTGGAAAAATTTAACTATTTCATTTTTAGCGTTTCCTCCTACTAAACTAGCTACTCCATCGATTTCTGAGATTACTGATTCTGCAATTGTTGCTACTACTTCTTGTGATATACTTACATTTCCTAATTCATTCATTTTTCTATTCCTCCTAATATTTAATATCTTCTTTTTGTTGACACAAAAAGAAGCAAAAAAGACTTTCACTAAATTTTTATAAATATAAATAACAATTTATAAATAATAAATTAAAAAACTATTCAATAAATCCTATTTCAAAACTTCTTTAAAATAAGTTTCTATAAAATTCGTATAGAATTTACCTTCTTTGAATGCTTCGTTTTCAAGAACTTTCAAGTGGAATGGAATTGTTGTGTCCACTCCTTCTATCTTAAATTCCTTCAATGCTCTTTTCATTCTTGCAATGGCTTCTTCTCTATTTTTACCTTTTACAATTAATTTTGCAATCATTGAATCGTAATAAGGTGGTATTTCGTAATTTTGGTATGAATGAGAGTCCACTCTAACTCCAATTCCACCTGATGGAATATATTTTTCTAAAACTCCAGAAGATGGTAAGAATCCATTTTCTGAATCTTCAGCATTTATTCTACATTCGATTACATGCCCTCTTATTTCGATATCCTTTTGAGTAAAACTTAATTTTTCTCCTGCTGCAACTCTAATTTGTTCTTTAACTAAGTCAACTCCTGTGATTTCTTCACTTATTGTATGTTCTACTTGAATACGAGTGTTCATTTCCATAAAGTAGAAGTTCATGCTTTTATCAACTAAAAATTCCAATGTTCCAACACTGTCATATCCAATTCCTTTTGCTAATTTTGCAGCAAATTTACCCATTTTTTCACGAGTTTTTGCGTCAATTCCTGGCGATGGAGTTTCTTCAACTAATTTTTGGTTTCTTCTTTGGATTGAGCAATCTCTTTCTCCAAGATGTGCAACATTTCCAAATTTATCTCCAATCACTTGAATTTCAACGTGTCTTGGCTCTTCAACATATTTTTCAATATATACGTCAGGATTCCCAAAATTTGCTTTTGCTTCATTTTGTGCAACAACATAATTTTCAGCTAATTCTTTTTCGTCATGAGCAATTCTCATTCCTTTTCCACCACCACCAGCAGTGGCTTTTATCATTACTGGATAAGTTATCCATTTTGCAACTTTTTTTGCTTCTTCAACGTTTGGCACAATTCCATCAGAACCTTTTGTTATCGGTACTTTATGCTTAATTGCTGTTTCCCTAGCTGTTGCTTTATCTCCCATCATATTGATTAATTCTGGTTTTGGTCCTATAAACACGATATTATTTTGCGTACAAATTTTTGCAAAAGATGCATTTTCTGACAAAAATCCGTATCCTGGGTGAATCGCTTCAGCTCCTGTAATTTGTGCTGCCGAAATAATATTTGGTATTTTTAAATACGATTCTGAACTACTTGCTGGTCCAATACAAATTGCTTCATCAGCCAAAGCCACATGTAACGAATCTGCATCTGCTTCTGAATAAACCGCAACTGTCGAAATTCCCAATTCTCTAGCTGCTCTTATTATTCTAACCGCAATTTCTCCTCTATTTGCTATTAATATTTTTTTAAACATCAGCCCTCCTAATTTTTACTTCAAAAAATAAAATTATATTTCAATTACAAACAATGGTTTTGCAAAATCAACTGCTGCTTGGTCAGAAACTAAAATTTCTTTAATTACACCTTTAACTGTAGATTTTACATCTGTATCTATTCCAATTGTACTTATTTTCGCTAAAACTGTTCCTTTTTCAACCGTTGTCCCTTTTTCAATTCTTCCTAATTTTATTCTACCCACATTTTGTGATTTTATTATTTCTTCTTTAGGTTTAACTTCTTCAACTTTTTTCTCAACTTTACTCTGTTCTACCTGTTTTACTGGCACTTGTTTATTTTCTTCTAAATTTGTCAATGTTAGTTTCACTTTTCCGTATCTTACTTTTAATTCAGTCAACTCTTCTTTTTTCAAAACCTTCATTAACTCTTGAATATCTTTAAGTTCCATTTTCCTCCTCCTATGAGTTACAAAAATCCGTTTTCTCAATTTTATCACATCGAGAAAATTTTTTCAATCTTAAGTAATTCTTATTTTGTCTATTCCTATCAATTTTATTAATTTTTTTAACTCAATTTCTTCCAAATTAATATTTTTTCTATACTTAATTCTTTCTTTTTTTCCATTTTCTATTTTCACAAAATATAGTTCATGCCCTATTTTTCCTCTAGAATTTTCATTATTTTTTATCCATTTTTTTAAATTGTCACTTTTTTCTTGCGATTGATTTTCTTCAATTAAAATATACAATTTAAAATTCCTATTTTCACCCAAATGATTAATATCAACAATATTTCTCAAAACCAAATTTTTAGTTTCATAACTTTCAGCGACAACTCCTTGAACTATCACAATTTTATCTTCTACAATATCAATTTTAAAATTTTCAGTCTCACGTGGATAACTCACTACATTTATTATACCACTAAAATCCTCTAAAACAAACCTTAACATTTCTTCATTATTTTTTATTCGAAATCTTTCTATTTCTTGAATACTTCCAATTATTTGCATTTTCTTTCCTACAATCGTATTTGCCAATTCAGAATTTTCGTTGTGCTTAATTATCGAAATTATATCTTTTTTCTTATCGAGTGGATGCCCTGTCAAATATACTCCCAAGCATTCTTTTTCTAGCCGATATTTTTTTTGATCGCTATTCTTTTTTCCCGTCGTTTCCAAAAAAACAAATTCCTTCTCTTCATCTTGTATCTTGTTTCCAAACAACATTCCCTCAATGTCATCTTTTCTACGATATTCCTTCTCGCTCCATTCTATCGCCTTTCCAAGAGACTCCAGTTTTTGCTCTCTACTACCTTTCAAATCATCTAATGCACCTGAATTAATTAATATTTCCATTTGTTTTTTGTTAATAATTGATTTTTTTGTCATTTTTAAAGCGTCTTTTAATGTAACGATTTCCATTTCTTTTCTCGCTTCAATTAATTTTCGTAATTTGTATATAAAAACTTGATATTCTGTAAAATTTTTGCCTTCCTTCTCTCTAAGTCTCACAATTTCTTCTACAGTTCCATCTCCAAGCCCTTTTATCGCCAACAATCCATATCTAATCGCATTATTTTCCACAGAAAAATCAGGCTTTGAATAATTTATTGACGGTTGCAAAACTTTTATTCCTTTTTCCCTTGCTTCATAGAAAAATTCTGAAAATCTGTCTAAATTATACGATTCTGTCGTCATTATCGCTGCAAAAAATTCTAATTCATAATTTGCTTTAAAATATGCTGTCCAATAAACAATTAATGCATAAGCTGCTGAATGTGATTTATTAAAACCGTATCCACCAAATTTTTCCACCAAATCATAAATTTCATTTGCCTTTTTCTCAGAAACACCTTTTTCCATCGATTTTTTCACAAATTTTTCTCGATTTTTCTGCATAATTTCTGGAATTTTTTTCCCAATCGCACGTCGCAATTCATCTGCCTCACCTAGTGTATAATCAGCCATTTCACTCACAATTTTCATAATTTGCTCTTGATACAAAATAACTCCGTATGTTTCTTCCAATATTCCCTTCAAAGATTCGTGCGGATATTTTATCTCGCTAGTATGATTTTTCGCTGCAATAAAGTCATCAACCATTCCACTTCGCAAAGGTCCTGGACGATACAAAGCCAATAATGCAATAATATCTTCAAATTTTTCAATTTTCATTTTACGCATCAAATTCCGTATTCCAGCCGATTCACATTGAAAAACTCCCATTGTATCTGCCTTTGTCATTAATTCATACGCTTTTTGATTATCCAACGGAATTTCAGATAACATCAATTTTAAATTTCGTGTTTTTTCAATATTTTCAACTGTTTTTCGCAAAATTGTCAAGTTTTTCAAACCTAGAAAATCCATTTTTAAAATTCCTAAATCTTCCAGTTCTTTCATTTGATATTGAGTTGAAACAATCGAAGTTTTCCCATCAGAATATGTTGGAATTTCCTCATTTAAGACGTCTTTAGAGATAACAACTCCAGCCGCATGAACAGACGCATGTCTTGCTCTACCTTCTAATTTTATCGAATAATCAATCAACATTTTCACTTCTTCGTCTTTCGCATAAGACTCTCTCAATTCTCGTACAGATTTCAAAGCCTCCTGCAATTCTGCATTAAAAGGTATTAATTTGGCAATTTTATCAACTTTTTTCGCTTGAATTCCTAAAACTCTACCAACATCACGTATCGCCGCTCTAGCTTTTAACGTCCCAAACGTAATAATATGTGCAACATAATCCTCTCCATATTTTTTCAAGACATATTCAATAACTTGCTCTCTTTGCTCTTGATCAAAATCCACATCAATATCAGGCATCGAAATTCTCTCAGGATTTAAAAATCTCTCAAAAATCAAATTATACTGCAAAGGATCAATTTCTGTGATATCAAGTGCATATGCAACCAAACTTCCTGCCGCCGAACCTCTTCCAGGCCCAACATAAATCCCATTTTCTTTAGAATATTTAATAAAATCCCAAACAATGATAAAATATCCGTTATACCCCATTTTATCGATAATGTCTAACTCATATTCTATTCTTTCAACAACATTTTCAAAGCCATTTTCTTTCAATTTCTCTTTTATATCATCTTCTTGAATCGCCTCAAGTCCTTC
>QWCL01002364.1_pt1 | contig 10045 bp, 1 predicted proteins | sample 1972551 | NCBI WGS metagenome assembly QWCL01 (sample SAMN09866709, study PRJNA288562) | Human oral metagenome isolate term2_saliva, whole genome shotgun sequencing... | isolation source: mouth | host: Homo sapiens | place: USA: California
CAGCGAGCCAACCTTCTTCTGAAGTAAGAGCAAGCGAAGAGAATCAAACTGTATCAGCTAAAAAAGATTCTTTGAAAGTATCTGTTGATCAATTGAAAGCAGCAATTTCAGAAGTTCCTGAACATGATACTACGAAAGAAGTTCTTGAAAAAGCCAATGAACTATTAGGAGCGGCTCAAGGAGCCCTTGAAAATACAACAGTTTCTCTGAACGATGTTGAAGAAATGACAAAACGTGTGAAGAGAATGTTTATTTCTGTTAAAAACGCTACAACACGTTTGACTTCAGGTTCTCATGATCCGCGTAATGGGAAAAGCATGGATCAAGGTACAGGTTTTAGAGCAAATGGTGAACTCGTGGAAGGTGCGTTAAGTAACGTAAAAGAGTATATATCAGAGCCTGCAGGACATGGTTCGACAGTTGAAGGAAATCGTCCCAAAACAATTGAAAAAACATTCATGAAAGCAACATATAGTAAGGAAGGTGATAAGAAATTTATTACTTATGATGTTTACTTCCAAAATGATGGAAAAGCTTTGGATGGAATTTATAAAAATGCATTCTGGTTCTACCCACCTCGTGATCTTTTGTATGATGCTGGTCGTAGTTATCCTGTAGGAGTTGTTTCTGAGGCTTACTATGAACGTTATAAAAAAAAGGAAGGAGCAACAGGGACACTTTCTGAGAATCCGAACAATTTCACTAGGGAAGGTGAAAGATATAATGTACCTTTGGGCGCGTTGAATGCAAGAAACGGCTTTCAAGATTACAATTCACAAAATTTATGGAAGAATGCAGGAGGTATTTATCAGTTAAGTGGTGGTCCAAACAGTAATGATCAGAGACAACAAATGTTGAAACAGTTGCAATATAATGAGGACCTAAATCGTATTATTAAATTAAATAATAATCCTAACGGATCTTATCCTGGTGCGTCTTATTCTCATCTATTAACTGTAGGTAGTGGACAAAATTATGCTTATAAATATCACGTTAAGATGCGTTTGAAAGATAATGTTACGGATGCGCAAGCCCGAACAGCAGGTACAATAGCTGTAACTGCTAAAGAAGGATATGCTAAAACTGCGCTTGCAGCATATGTATATGCTGCTACTGGAACAAGGTTGGTAAGTAAGCCAGTAACTCCAAGTATTCCAACAAACTTGACGGGTAAAGCTGGCACTAGAACTCAAATAGAGGTAGATGCAGAAGCAGGCGTATCAGTTGTTGTATATGACCATGGAGGTAAAGAGCTAGGTCGAGGTGAAGCGAACACAAGTGGTAAAGCATTTATCAAACCAACCAAAGACATTCCGAGCGGGAAAGTGACAGCCAAGGCTATAGATAAAGCAGGAAATGTTTCTGACCCAAGTAATCCTCAAGTTGCAACTGCTCCAGTACCAAACCCAATTACAGTTAGTCCATTTACACATGGAGATACCAGTGTTACCTTAAGACCGAATGGTAAGACAGATATTGTTTATGCGACAATTCGTGGTAATGGTATTAAGTATGAGAAACAAGCTAATGGTAATTACCGTGAATTATCTAATCCATCACGTATGAGTTTTAGAGCAAATCAAGATGGAACAATAACGATCGGCTTGCCACAAGGTCAACAACTTCAAGCCGGTGATCGGGTAGTGACACGTGCTGAGAATAGCGATATAACGTCGAATACAGGCACCCGTGCTTCCGCAGAAGAAGAAGGCTACGGTCAACTAAAACGAAGTGACAAAGTTCCTGTGAAAGATCCAAGCAATTTATCTCCGACTGATAAAGAACGTGTAAAAGCAGCCGTTTTAAAAGCTAATCCAGGTATTAAAGTTGCCGATCTAACAATTGCTAAAAATGGTGATGTAACCTATAATCATCGTGGTGAAGGTTCAAATGTCAAGCGAGAAATACAATTAAAAGATAATGTTAATCGAGATAATGTAGCTCCAGGTAAACCAACGATTGAAACACCATTATTAGGGAAAGCAGGAACAAGAACACCTATCACAGTTCAAACTGAAGCAGGTGCTAAAGTAGAACTTTTTGATTCAAAAAATAGAAAAATTGGAGAAAAAGTAGCTGACAAACAAGGTAGAGTGATCATTGAACCAACAGAAAATCTAGTAGCAGGAAATGTTACTGCAAAGGCAACAGATGAAGCAGGAAATATCTCACAACCAAGTGATCCAAAACAGGTAACATATCCACTGACAAATCAACCTATTATCAATATTAAGCAAGGGGAAAATTTAACAGCTGCTGAAATAAAACAAACAGTTCTTTTACAAAATGCTAATGGAACAACTAACCTACCAAGTAATGTCCAAGTTACAGGTAACTTTGACACGTCTAGTGCTGGAGATAAGAAAACAACAGTTACTGTAACATTTCCAGATGCACCAGCACAACAAGTTGAGGTAACTTATAAAGTATTACCAACATTCCCGATAGCCCGTACGGTTTATGATTTCAAAGGTATGGACCATGGTAATGATGAATCAGGCTATTATGTGAATCCAGGAAACCTTCCAAGCGGAATGGTTTGGGTTGCTAAACGAAATGGTGAGCAGGAACAAAGCGCATCAAAATTAAGAGAGATGCTTAAGGCAGATCCAGTAGGCACAAAAACATATACATTCAGTGGTAAGTACAATCATGGAAGATTTACAAATAATCCTAATGATGCTCAAAAATTAGCACATACAGGAACATTTGAACATAAAGTGTTTGATGTAGAAGCAAATAGAACAAGAGTCACTGTTTCAAAAGGTGCTACTTTAACAGAACAAAATGCAAAAGATGCTGTAGCTAAGGTAGCTGGCTCAGAGGACTTACCGACTGGAACAACCTATGAATGGGTAAATGCTCAAGGTAATAAACAAACACTGATAGCAAATACTCCAGGTGCACAGAACTATAGAGTAAAAGTTACATTACCAATGTCTCAAACAGGGGCGAATCAGCCAGACGCAACACAAAAACGACCTTCTAAGATAATTGATGTTAAAGTCAATGTAAAACCGGATGTGCCAACATACAATACAACAATAAAAGCAAATGGTAATATAAAAGTTCCAACAGTTGCATCAACAGATAGAGAATTAACAGGTACAGGTGCTCCAGGAGCTAAGATAAAAGTAACAGTACCAGGTGTAACAATTAATGAAGTTACAGTAGGTAGTAACGGTAAGTGGACAGTAACACTTCCTAAAGGATTAAATAGTAATCAATTAAATCAAACACAATTGGTCCCTCAAGATCAAGTGACTATTACTCAAAGTGTAGGTGGCGTAGAAAGTGATCCAGTGAATGTAGCTGTATCATTAGGAGAAACAACGATTCAACCATCAGTAGCTTCTAAAGATGGAGCTAGTCTTGTAGCAGGAACTAAGAATATCGTAGTTAAAGCTCCGCATGATGCAGGAATGGTTTATGTATCTTATACAGATAAAGCAACAGGTAAGGCGCATGAGATAGGCCTAAAACGTGAAAATATTAATAGTCCATGGGTTTCTATTAAACCAACTCTTGGTGTAGTTACGAATACATCGAAAGATGCATTTACGAATAACATCACTATTGAGATGAAAGAATCCATTGCAGAAGGAACTGCTAAAGCAATAGCTAATATTTCAGAAGGTAAGTATTCAAGTGCAGTTGATTGGAAAACAATCCAAGTAACAAATCAAGCACCAACCGTTACATCTGCAGTTGCAGGAAATGAAAAAGTATTAGAATTTGGAGAAAATATAGATCTTAAGACTTTAGTTACAAAAGCTGACTATGAAGATGATAAAGATGCAACACGTGGTACTAAAGTACGAACAGAGATTGTATCTGTAAATGGACAAAATAATGTAAAAGATATCAATTCTAGAAAACCGGGCACATATATTGTCAAATACAAAGCAATTGATAGTCAAGGTAAAGAATCAGGAGAAATACAATTAACGGTTAAAGTTAGGGAAGATAAACCAACACCACCAACAGCAACTGCACCAAGTGATGGAACAGTAACAGTGACACCAACAGGAGATGCTGATAAAGTAATTGTTAATTACACAGATGAGAAAAATGCTCAAAAAACAGTAACCGTAGTTAAGGCTAAGAATGGAACATGGTCATCATCAGATAAACCAGCAGGAGTAACTGTTGATCCAAGAACAGGAGCTTTATTAATTCCAGAAGACGGAGTTAGAGACAGAAGCCAAGTAACAGCGACGGCAACAAAAGGTGATAGTAGACCATCAGATCCAAAAATAGTTACAGCGCAACAAAGAGATTTTGTACCAGTAGTTCCAGATAAGACACCTGTTACAAAAGTAACAAACTTGACACCTGAAGAAAGAGAAAAAGTAAAAGCTAAAGTTCAAAATCGCAACCCTGGTAAAAACATTAGCATCTCAACAGATGGTACTGCAACATTAACAGATCCGAAGACAAATATTAGTCATCAAATATCTGGAGATAAGTTGGTTGAATCAAACGATAAGATTAAACCAACAGTTGAAATTCCTTATGATAATCCAGCTAGACAAGAAATTTATGTTTATTCTGGAGAAACAAATAACATTACAATCAAAGTAAAAGATAACTCTGGAAAAATATCTAAATCATATCTTGTGTTTGCGGCTAATGATAGAAGAGGTTTAGGAACAGAGGATAACAGTTACTTGGGTGGTGGAAGTAGCAACGGATTGTATCTAACAGCGACTAAAATACATTCAGATACACCAACTTCAGAAAACCAACCAGCAACAATTACAGTAAGTGGGAATCTTAATAATCAGCCATTTACAGGTGAAAAATCAATTACTCGTTATGTATTTGCTGAAGATCCAAGTGGAAATACAAACTATGATCACGTAGGTCGCACAGATGATACAGGAGCATTAGGACGCGTTAAATTTGTGTGGAAATCACAAACATCAAAATATGATGCGCAAGCCCCAGGAACACCGCTTCTATTGGACAATGCAGATGCGACTCAAATTGAAAATGCTGTAAAACAAGCTAATCCAACCTTTAGCGATAAAATTAAGTCTGTAACAGTTAATGGCAATAATGTGATTGTGACCTATAAAGACGATAGTACAGATCGATTAGACGCTTCTAAAGTTTTCAAAGTACGTGATTCTAAGCCAACACCGCCAACAGCAACAGCACCAAGTGATGGAACAGTTACAGTAACGCCAACAGGGGATGCAGATAAAGTCACGGTTAATTACACTGATGAGAAAGAACAAAATAAAACTGTAACAGTAGTCAAAGATAAAAATGGAACATGGTCATCATCAGATAAGCCAGCAGGTGTAACAGTAGATTCAAGTACAGGGCAACTCCTTATTCCAGCTGAAGGTGTAAAAGATAAAAGTCAGGTAACAGCAACAGCTACGAAAGGTGACAGTCATCCATCAGAACCAACTACTGTGACGGCACAAGCAAAAGACTTCACCCCAGTGAAACCAGATGAGAAGGTTGTTGTTCAAGACAAATCCCACTTAACTCCAGAAGAGAAAAAACAAGTGGAAGATAAGGTCAAAGCGAAGAACCCAGGTAAGAGAACCCAGGTAAGACTGTCACAGTAGGCGACGATGGAACCGCAACGGTTACAGATCTAGAAATAGGAATTTCTCACGATATAGTCGGAGAAGAAATGACACTCATAGCACCGCCAACAGTTGAATTACCAGAATTCAAGGGTGGAGTGAACGGTGAATTACCAGATCCAATCACTTTACCAGAATTAACTATTGAGGTTCGCTGGATTGATGAAGATGGAAATGTATTGAAACCATCCGTTAAGACAGGTAATGAAAAGGATGTGGAACATGGATCAATTCCTGGATATGAATTTGTACGAACTGTGATTGATGAAAATGAACCAGTAATTACCCACATTTTCAGAAAAGTAAGTGGAAGTACAAATCCAAATACAATTCCAGTAACTCCGGTTACACCTGATACTAATAGAGGTTCTGGTCAAGATGCACCAGCACCAACAACTCCAGTTCCAGATGCAGTTACTCCGAATGCAGATCAGGTAGATACTAAGACTACTGTTGATAATGGAGCTAAGTCAAATGGTTCTCAAAATGTATTGCCAAATACAGGAACAGAATCAAATGCTACTCTTGCATCTCTCGGACTTCTTGGTATGCTAGGTGGTCTCGGACTTGCTCTTGCAAAGAAAAAAGAAGACTAAAAATGTAGTCAAAATATGTATTGTTCATTGTTAAGTGGACAATGAATAAAAAAATAACAACGGCCTTGTTCCTCGTTTTAAGAGGTGCAAGGCCGTTGTTGTATTTTTAAAAAATGTGCAGTAATACTCAATAAAAATCAAAGAGCAAACTAGAAAGCTAGGAGCAGGTAGTACTTGAGTATGACAGGCCGACGCTGACATGGTTTGAATTTGGTTATTGAAGAGTATAAGAAGCTCTCGATTGGGGTATAGAGTTAGTCATCTGTTACTATTAAATTTTCTAGATGATTATTTTTTACTATTAAAAATGACGATGAATTATCTGATATGATAAGTGGTTACAGATTTATTTTAAAGTTAGAGAGTTAAGTGTATTAATATATACAACACAATAATATTTTTTGAATAATTAAATATTTTATCCCTATTTTATGTAATAAATCGGTTTTGGCTTGTTTAAATAAGCTGTGATGTTATTTGCTAATAGCGATCATCATAGTGATTTTTATAGCTTAACTCTTTTTAAGGGGTTGAAGTTATAAAGATTGCTTTTTCTATATTATATTGCCCTTAGGAGGACAAATGGAACACAAATCGAATTCATATAAAGTAAATCGACAGCAACGTGAAAAAGTTTTGCGCTTTTCTATTCGTAAATACAGTTTCGGTGCCGCTTCAGTTGCTGTTGCAGCGCTGATGTTTTTGGGTGCGCGCGTTGCTAGTGCGGATAGTGTAGTTGAAAACACTCCAAAATCTACTGCGGGTGTAGTAAGTCCTAAAGATGAGGCCAAGTCGCCTCAAGGTATTGCAGAATCTACTGGAAACAAAGTAGATGAAGTGAATAAATCCTTGGAAAATCAAGCGCCTACAGTTGATAAAACCCAATTAAGAAAAGTAGTTGAAGAATTAAATGCTCTTCTTTCAACTAAATTAAACCTTGCAGACTCAGTAGTATCGCCTGTTAAAGACAGACTTCAAAAAGGAAAAGAAGCCCTAGAAAGTTCTGAGCTAGCTCAAAAAGATATTGATGAACTTGTAGAACTCTTGTCTAAAGATGTGACAGTCGTATCAGCTGCTGCTAAGGAATCAACTGAGATTCAAGGGAATAAAACTGAAAAGCAGGCTGACAACCTAGCGAGCGCATCTTCTTCTGAAGTAAGAGCAAGCGAAGAGAGTCAAACTGTATCAGCTAAAAAAGAAGCCTTGAAAGTATCTGTAGATCAATTGCAGGCAGCTGTCTTGGAATTGCCTGAGCATGAGACAAGCAAAGAAGTTCTTGAAAAAGCCAATGAACTATTGGGATTGGCGCAAGAAGTTCTTGAAAACACAACAGTTTCTCTGAATGATGTTGAAGAAATGAACAAACTTGTGAAGAGAATGTTTAACTCTGTTAAAAATGCTACAACACGTTTGACTTCAGGTGCTCGTGCCTCGCGTAATGGTCAAAGTATGGGACAAGGAACAGGTGTAAGATCTGTACCAATAGATAAAACAACGAGTCGAGGAAAACTAGGTATTGTTGTAGCGAATTCTGGATTTGTTACAGGTTATGCAACACCATCTTCAACAATTCAAATTAAGAAAAATGGCACAACATTGGTAACTTCAACACTTGATGATTCAGGTGCATTCAAGTTAAATGCTCCTGGAATTGCAGTTGGAGATACAGTTACATTGGTAGTGAATGGGAAAACTGTCGATACTGTAGTTGTAAGCAAAGTTGATACAGTGTCCTTCAATGACAATTTGGCCTACGTTTCTCAAGTTGATGGATATACAGCAGCGGAATCTGATGTAGAAGTTACAGTAGGAGGACAAAAATATAAGACGAAGTCACAATCTAATGGGTACTTTACTGTTAACGTCGATCCTAAACTGATGGTGAAAGATGCAGTTGTTACAGCTGTGGTTACTAAAAATGGAAAAGAAATCGGTCGTGGGACAAGTAATGTTCGTGAGACGAAAGTCACAGACTTCGGTGTTGGTTGGAATAAAAATCCTATGATTGACTACTCACACCGTGATGTATATTCACCAGATACCAAGCAGTATGCTTTCGTAAGTAAAGGGACTGCGGATCAAGCCTATGACAATGTTCGTGTTTATCGCGAAGAGCGAATCGAAAAAGATGGTAATAGATACTATTACTGGATGCTAGATTCAGGTCCAGCAGCAAATGCTCTTGCGGGTTCTTCTAAGAAAATCTCACTTGCTATACCACGTACAGTTGGAGATCCATATGACTTTACTTATACAAAATATAAAGATGGGCATCAGACATCTAATAAAGAATATTCTAGTGCTTCAGCATGGGAATATGAGAACTCAGCTTATCGAGCATATGTAAAAGATGGTGTCCGACGTTCGGGGGCATCTTATACAGAAAATGTAGACGGATGGCTGGACTACATTAACCCATCTAATGGTTGGAGATCGAATATTTACCGTAAAAATAGTGGAGATGGAACAGAGCCTAACGCCGATGCATTTCCACGTGTTATTGATATGTTAGGTGTTTATAAAAATGGTCTTGAATACAACCTTGTTAGAGGTGTTATAGAAGATAAAATGAACGTAGTTGCTGGGCAACGTACGATTATCACTTTTAAAACGAAAGTTTTAGAAGGTGATGAATTGGATCAAAGTATTATGTCGGATTGGGTGAATAAAGATAAAAGTAATCCGATGCTGGCTGATATTAAAAAACGTTTAGCAAATGATCCGTATATTGCCTATGGAGGGTATACAACGACAGGCTACATTCGTTATAGAACGGGTGAAAACGCCATTATCGGTACGTTGCCGTTGAGACCGGAAGAGGCTACTAACTTCAATTTCAAACCAGTATCTAAAGAGCAAACTACAAAAGTGGGAGTTATTCCTCCAGCGATTGATAGCATTAAGAATAAGTCAGAAATGCCAGCTGGAACAACCTATCGTTGGTTTAAAGATCCAGATGTGTCCAAAACTACGGCACCAGGGAAACCAGTGTATGGTAAGGTAGAAGTAGTAATCCCCCAACGTGGAACCTACATTGTGGATGCACCAGTTCATGTTGTAGATACCAAAGCTCAAACACCAGTGGCAACAGCTAAGGATAATGGGGATGTAACTGCAAAACCACAAGATTCTAAAAAAGTAGACAAAATCAAAGTAAGCTTTACAGGGGAAGATAATAAACCTAAAACAGCTGAGGGAACTAAAGGAACAAACGGCAAATGGACTGTAAATAATCCAGATGTTCGAATTGATCCAAATACTGGGGAAATCACAATTCCAGCTAATAAAGTTAAAGATTTAACAGAAGTAACAGCAGTTACTAAGAATGGAAATGGTGCTGATTCAGATCCAGCAAAAGCAACTGCAAAAGATGTTCAAAAACCACAAGCTACTTTAAATGGCATTACGCTAACAGAGACAGCCAATACACCAATCTTTACAGTCTATCGTGGTGCTGAGTTTAACCCAGAGCTTAAAGTATGGGATAACTCAGGAAAAATCTCAAAAGTAACAGTTGGAAATCTTCCGTATGGAGTGAATGCTTCTAGCTTTACAGCTCAAACAGGTAAAGATGGAAGTTCAGAAGATAAGAAGTATAAAACTCGTTTATCTTCAGGCAGAGTAATCGATACTCAAACATTAGGAGAACATACTGCTACTCTTCACGTAGAAGGAAGCAGTGCTACTGACAGCCGTGATTTGAAATTCAAGTACCGTGTTGTGGATATTACAACAAAAAATTTGGAAAATGGTGTCGCGAAAGTACCAGTAGGTTCAACTTTAAATGTACCAAATAGCCGTACAAATGTTGATGCTCATAATTATCTTAAAGTTGTAGATAGC